>Ga0189289_10030_pt1 | contig 227141 bp, 250 predicted proteins | sample UW106minimetaG_FD_130313 | JGI IMG/M metagenome (GOLD analysis project Ga0189289, IMG submission 130313) | Marine microbial communities from the Costa Rica Dome - UW106 mini metaG | ecosystem: Environmental > Aquatic > Marine > Oceanic > Photic zone | place: Costa Rica: the Eastern Pacific... | reverse complement strand
GCGCCAAACGCTGGCCAAACTGGGTATCCCGCGCACCACGTTCTATCGTTGGTATGACCGATACCGGCAGTCCGGCGAGACTGGTTTGCAGGACCAATCTCCCAAGCCCAAACACGTCTGGAAGGGCAGCAAGAAGCGGTTCTGGTCGGACGAGGAGAAGGCTTCGATCTGCGTGCAGACGCGGGCGCCGGGCGTTTCGGTTGCACAGGTGGCGCGGCGGTACGCGATGAACGCCAATCTGATCCACAAGTGGCTGCGCGATCCTCGGTTCATCCCGGATGAAGAGATAACCGAAGCGGAGACTGCCGACTTTCTGCCTGTTGAGATCGAGGGGATTGCCTCGCCTCCACCCTTGCCGCAAATTCCCGCGTCGCCGTCCCTTTGTGACGCTCCGCTATCTGCACAGCGCGTGGATATCACGCTGTCGGATGGGCGGCGGATATTGGTTGAGGGCACGACAACGCTTTCGGCTGTGCTGGTGCTTGTGGAAGGGCTGATGCCGTGATCCCGGTGCCGAGCAACACGCGGGTGTGGCTCGCCGCCGGGGTGACGGATATGCGGCGTGGGTTCAACACCCTGGCCGCTCAGGCGCAGCAGGTTCTGGAAGAGGACCCGTATTCCGGGCATATGTTCGTATTCCGTGGCCGACGGGGCGATCTGTTGAAGATCATTTGGTGGGATGCGCAAGGGGCTTGCCTGTTCAGTAAGCGACTGGAGAAGGGTCGGTTCGTCTGGCCCGCCGCCAAAGACGGGAAGGTCAGCCTGAGCCCGTCCCAGCTATCGATGCTGCTGGAAGGGATCGATTGGCGAACACCACAGAAGACCTGGAAGCCCCTGACGGCGGGTTGATCAACACCCCCATAAACATGGGCTTTGGCGCGGTTTTGCGTTCCATCAGGCACGGCATTCCGGTATAAGTCGCCCATGTTGGATGCCCTTAAATCTTTGCCGGAAGACCCCGCTGAGCTTCGTGCTGTCAGTGAGCTATTGATGGCCGAGGTACAGTCTCAAGCCTACCAGATCGAGAAGCTGAAGGCGGAACTACACGGGCATCGCAAGGCGCGGTTCGGCTCCAAATCCGAGGGCCTCGACCAGTTGGCGCTTGATCTTCAGGATGATCAGGAGATCGAAGCCGCCGCTGACGCGCAGCACTCTGAGCAAGATGCTGGTGATGAGGGCGACGGGAATGCGGCCAAGCCGCCGCGCCCCAAGCGTAAGCACAACCGCGCCCCACTGCCCGAGCATCTGGATCGGCAGGACGAAGTTCTGTCGCCTGGTGAAGAGTGTGGTGACTGCGGCGGCTCCCTGCGTCAGGTGGGCGAGGACGTCACCGAAGAGTTGGAGTATATCCCCGGTCGCTTTGTCGTGCGCCGGATCATCCGCCCGCGCATGGCCTGCACCTGCTGTGAGGCGTTCTCGCAGGCTCCGCTTCCGTCCCGCCCGATTGAGCGTGGCCGCCCCGGCCCGGGGCTTCTGGCCCATGTTCTGGTCGGCAAATACTGCGATCACCTGCCACTGGATCGACAGTCCAAAATCTTCGCGCGCGAGAGCGTTCACCTGCCGCGCTCCACGCTGACGGATTGGGTAGGTCGTAGCACCGCTTTGCTGGAGCCCTTGGCCGATCATATCGGCAAGTTGGTCAGGGCTGTCCCTGCGCTCTTTGCCGATGACACACCCGTCAAACTGCAAAGCAAGCTCAAGCCCAAGAAGACCCAGACCGCGCGGCTGTGGAGCTATGTGCGCAATGAAGGTCCATTGTGTGGTGATGCCCCGCCCTGCGCGTGGTATCAGTTCAGCACGGATCGCAAGGGCGAACACCCCGTCAATCACCTCTCCGGCTATACCGGTACCGTGCATGCAGATGGCTTTGCGGGCTTCAATGGCCTGTTCGGTGACGGAAAGGCTGACGAGCAGGCCTGCATAGTTCATGTGCGTCGCAAGTTCTACGAGGAAGCCGAGCGCACCGGTGCACCTATCGCCAAACACGTCGTCAAGCAGATCGCCTTGCTTTACGATGTAGAGAAGGAAGCCAAGGGCAAATCCCCTGATGACCGGGTCGCCCTGCGACAGGAGAAGGCCAAGCCTGTCTTCGATGAGTTGGAGACCTGGCTACAGGCGCAACTGCCCAAGCTCTCGGGCAAAACCAAACTCGCGGGAGCAATCCGCTATGCCCTCGGTCGCATGCCCAAGGCCCGCGCTTATCTCAGCGATGGTCGGCTGGAATTGGACAATAACATCTGTGAACGCAGCATTCGCCCGATTGCCCTTGGCCGCAAGAATTACCTGTTCATGGGTTCCGTCGGAGGTGGAAAGGCAGCCGCCATCGCCTACACCCTTATTGAGACCGCCAAGATGAACAACGTCGATCCCGAAGCCTGGCTCACATGGGTGCTCGAACGCCTCCCGGATCACAAGATCCATCGCATCAATGAGTTAATGCCGTGGGAATATACAGCATCCCTGCCTCAGATGAATAAAGTAGAGCACGATGCTTGAGGGGCTCTCAACCTTTAATGAAGTCCTGCTCGTCTATGGACGGCTCAGAATGGGGAAAATGGGCCTTCTGGGAGCCATTTCTTCAGTTGGCCTTTTTGCGGGGCTCGCTTTGGGGATGATTATTGGCTGGATTTGGAACGTGCTGTTTGGTGCCCCTATTTGGGCCGATCACGAAATACTTGGTGGAAACTTGGACATCAGTATTCTGCTTGTCGTTCCAATTTTTTGGATCGGGCTTCAGGTGGTCAAGGGTCGTTTTTTCCTGTCGCGGGAAAATGCAGAAACCCGGCAGGAGCACTGGAAAGAAAAACATTGGCAGCTTTGGAACGCTGAAGGCGTCTATACCATCGCAACAACCAATTTCATAATGTCGTTGTTTGGCGCAGTAACCCTGTTATGCCTCGTCGCAGCCCTCATAAATCTTGTTGCCTCAATCCATACATAACATATGCGCCACGACCGGACGGATACGTTTCATTGGAGGCTTTCCTGCACGAATACCGCATCAATTTTCCGGTCGGGGTTGACCAACCGGGCACCGGGCCCACACCGAAAACGATGGAAGCCTATCGGATGCATGGAACGCCCAGCTTGATCCTGATCGACAAATCCGGAGAGTTGCGGGCCAATCATTTTGGAGACATTTCCGAATTACTCCTCGGAGCAGAAATTGCCACTTTGTTGGGTGAAACACACGTCCAACCAAACTCTGACAATTCCGAAGGCGACGTATCTTCTGCTTGCGATGAGACAGATGGTACTGTTTAACCCGTGCAATGCGGCGCTTAATTGGCGCCATTTCAACACCCAGCACACATACCCCCTTGGCCGCTTCAGCCAACTTGATATTTGATTGCAGACAAACATCCGGGCGAGTTGGTTCATGTAGATGAAAGGACCTTACCTATGACTGAAACCACACATCCGACATTGTATCTTCTCAAAACACAATTCAGTGATCCCGATGTCGGACCAGGCACCTTCTATTGCCCCGATTGCAACATGATTGAAGGCCTGCTTTCGGCATTCCACTCCCTGCGTCAAACCCTGCAGATTGAATATGTTGACTTTTCAAAACCGCGTGGCGCCCTGCCTGATCTTGCAGGGCATGAAAATCAATCCTGCCCGCAGCTGATTTTCCCAAATGGTGACGATGACATTTCGCGCCAATGGTCGGTTGAGGGCATGGGCAAAACGCGCAGGATAGACAACACCAAACATATTGCAGCGTATCTTTCCGCACGGTATGATTTACCTTCGCGGCATCCATAAGTGATCTTACGCTTGGCCCCGCATAACAGCGTCCGTCATCCAATTTGTGCCTGACTTAACGTTAAAGACACGTCAGATCATGCTGGCTCTTCCGCCGCTGGTGGTTTCGGACCAAGTTAAGTGCGTCCCAGCACTGGACGCCGCTCAACATTAATCTTTTGAGAATATCCTGTCTGACGTCAGCGCCAATGGGACATTTTGGTGTGATTTGATAAGAGAGGGTTTCTGGCACATCGTAAACACCAAGGAGTGGAGATGAGACAGAAACCCTGAACCCGCAAGAGCCATGGCGAGAAGGTCGTCAAGGACATCCGCCGAGCGACGCGCAAGCAGTATTCAGTGGAAGAGAAGATTAGGATCGTGCCTGACGGCCTGAAGGGCGAGGACAGCATCGCCGAAATGTCATTGCCCAGAGCCTCTACTACAGCTGGTCCGAGGAGTTCCTTGAGGCTGGGAAGAAGCGCCTGGCGAGCGACAGGGCCCGTGCGGCGACGTCGAGCGAGGTTAAGGATTTGCGCCGTAAGGCCCGCGATCTGAAAGAGGTCGTGGCCAAGCAGGCGCTGGAGCTGCGGCTGCTCAAAAAAAGCATGATTGGCCCCTCTCGGGACATTGCTTTGCAATGCCCTGCCGGGCAGCGGATGGGGGCGAAGACACGGAAAAGTATCCTCGACCATTGTCCTCGGACCAATGGCGGACAAAGGTCTCGATGTCAGAGGCTTCAGTCTATCGCATTCTCAAGTCTTATGATCTAATCACCAGCCCGGCCTATGTGGTGCTGTCAGCAGCCGACGAGTTCAAGGACATGACCACGCGACCGAACCAGCTCTGGCAGACCGACTTCACCTACCTGAAGGTCATCGGCTGGGGCTGGTTCTACCTCTCGACGATCCTGGGCGACTACAGCCGATACATTATCGCATGGAAGCTTTGCACAACAATGAAATCCGGCGACGTGACCGACACGCTTGACCTGACGATGCAGGCCTCGGGCTGCGATCAGGCGACGGTCCTGCACAAGCCGCGCCTGCTCAGCGATAATGGTTCGAGTTGAACCTCGGGTGAGTTGGCAGATTGGCTGGAAGATCAGCAGATGGACCATGTCCGAGGCGCCCCATATCACCCCCAGACATAGGGCAAGATCGAGCGTTGGCACCAGACACTCAAGAGCCGCATCCTGCTTGAAAACTACTACCTGCCCGGCGACCTCACGCAGAAGATCGACGCCTTTGTTGAGCACGACAGCCACCTGCGTTACCACGAAAGCCCGCAGAACCTCAGCCCCGCCTGCGTCTACTTCGGGCGTGGCCAAACCATCCTGAAACAACGAGAAAGGATTAAACTAAAGACTATCAAAACCCGGCGCGTGCTTCACTGCAAATCCGCCGCATAATCAAGCCAACCAGATGAGCCAGACCCTCTCTTAGATCAGGATGCCATCTGTCCCAAAATCCCTTACGACGGACAGTGGAACGGCTCTGGCGATCCCCAAAATACGAAAGCGTCTACCTGCACGCTTGGGAGACCGGATCAGAGGCGAAGGCTGGCGTTGAGAAATGGATCAATTTCCACTACCGCAAATGCCCACACGCCGCACTTGGAGGCGAGCTCCCAGCCTTGGTCTATTGGCTGAGCAAAGAAGAGACCCAAACCGATCAGCAGGAGTAAAGAGTAACTTAAATTACGTCTAAACCAGCCCAAACATTGGGGAGTAGCTCACTCAAACGTATCAGGTCAGGCGAACCAATTCAGTTGGGGCAGCTCAGTTATACATAGAACATTCTGACGAGGGCCACTCTGAGGAATACGCTATTGCAAACTTTCAATAATAAATAGCATCGCTAAGGAATATAGCCCTAAGCCCACAGCAAACAGGTAAAGTGTGAGGTTTTTTACCACCGAAGCCCCAGCTAGAGATTTCATCTGCATAAACAGATCCGGCCACGTGTAGGAGACAAAGTCTCCTTGAGTGAAAACAGCCTTGATGCTTCCACTCTCATCTACAACGGGAAGGCGTCTGAAACGCTCGTTGGACATTATCCTCAGCCAATCGAGCATGTCATCGGTTTCTCTTGCCAGCCGAGGATTGGTGGTCATGATGTCACTGAGTGGGGTGACTTTTGGGTCAAGTCCTGCCGCTACCAGTTTATTTAGAATGTCGCGTTCCGTAACTATCCCCGCTACGGTATTGGAGTCAGCCTCCAAAACTACAACCGAACCGTAATTTTTTTTTGTCATTTTCGCGACGGCGTGTGACACCGTGTCGGTAGGCTGTGCGGTCAAGGGCTTCGGTTTGCTGTTGTATTCGGGACGATCCATTAACCGCGTTCCACGTCTCTTTGTATTTGTATGCATAATTGTCCTCCGAATGAAAAGCACGATGTCTGATATTGAGATTACTGTTCGTTGCTACTCCGCTCTGTTCTCGACATAGAAATAGCGCTTGAAGGCCGGTTAGCCAGTATTCGCCTGGACAACTGCTCTTGGAACTGTATTTCTCTTCTAGGCCGAGCGGTCCATTTCGGTCCTGCTTTGACGAGCATATTGACGATCGTTGCGAGTTCACTAGTGTCTGGACTCATTGAGTTTCAAAGGCAGCAGATGGCGATAGCAGTGAGAGAGATTGCTGACAGGAAGACCTTTGGGCATCTGTTGTGACGTTTCGCTACACGGCTCTAGACTTTTAGCCTGCAGAAAATTATCTTTATGCGGATGCATCGTTTCTAGCGGCGCCTCTCGCACTTTATGGTCTTCTTACGTTGTTTTCGCCCAGGGGCGCATCGGCGTATCCCTTTGTCTTTAAACGCTTCTTTGAACCAATCTACGTCATAGCCACGGCCCACGAGCAGCCATTCGACTTTTGGAAGCCCCCCAGCAATGCCCGTGCCCCGATATAATCGCTGACTTGCCCAGCGGTCATGAAAAGGTCAGGCGGTCACCCCTATAGTCAGGAAACCGAGGATCACAGGTGGGAATCAAACGACACAAGCCGGAAGAGATTGTCACGAAGCCACGGCAGGTTGATGTGCTTTGCGGCCAAGGTGGGCAATTGCGACCATTGCCAGGACGCGCCGCTCAGAAAGGGTGAGCGTTTACATGCCTTCCAGAAGCGCTTCCGCTTCTTCCAAAGACGCGCAGGTCTTCTCGGCTTTCGGCATTGGTTTGGCAGAGACCGATTTTGGAAGTTGAAAATAGGTCGGCAGGTCGGCAGGCAGACGTTTATACCCATCTTGTTTGATCAGCCATTGCAGGAAGCCCATGATCTGCGAGGCCGGGTGTGACACTGTGGAGCGTGACTTCTGGCGTTGCCCCGTTGTCGCCATCGCCTCCTTCAGGGCTGAGCGCACGTGATTTAGATTACAGGTTGTGAGCTGATTGAAGGATTCCCGTGAGGACTTCATCCATGAACCAGATTGCTGCGAGGTACTGATCCACGGTCTGCTCCGCCAGCCGACCTGCGTAAACCTGCCAGTCAAAGACAAGCCAGTTATTTGCCAACCAAACGCGCGGCGCAACCGTTTCCGCGCTAATCACAATACCACCGAGACTTCGGCCATTTATTTTCGCCCTCTAGGTTGTCCAAAAGCAGTTTTACTTTTGCTTCTTGAAGATTCTAGCAAACAAAGGTCCTTTGGATGCCTCAAAACCGATCGGGAAGTTTGCTAGGTGGCCGGCGCGCCTGCAACCAGACCTCCGTTTCGGCCAGGATCGATTTCTCCAGCGTGGTGGCTTCTTGTTTCAAGCGTTCGTAAGTGCGTCGGCGCATCCATTTAGGTTTTGTGGGGAACGGGACCAAAATGCCACCCGACTTTTGGCCCAGCGAAGCGCGTATTTTTATGGCCTTGTGAACCTTACGGTCTTGAGGGCTCATCAGCTCTGATTTGTAGCGGCCGTTGCTGCATTTTCTGCAGAAGTAAGGGTATAGAACACCACAACGACCTTTGCATTTTGGGCACACAAACCAATAGCGGTCGCCGCCAAAATGGCATGGGGTTGTCGTAAGCTGTATGCGCCTCCCCAGATCAGCGATCGCTTTTTCGGGATCCTTTCCTAAATCAGCGATACGCAGTTGAGGATTTTCATCACAAATCATTAGGCTAACCTCCCTACGATTAATCATTGCGGCCTAGTTTTTTGGTGAGCAACGCGAACCGATTTTTGCTTCTGCTAGCTTCGTCAATCTCACTTCTTCGGCGTCAAGAGGACTGTTTTGGGCCGTGGTTGATGGTTTGCCCGTGGGTGGTTCAGACATTCGTAGAGCAGTTCTCCGGCATCCTCGCCAACCAGCAGAGGATGGGAGCCAGACGCGCCGATTAACCCAAGTTAGCCAATTGAAATGGTTCATTCATTTGTTGGTTCTACCAGATTGCAAAGATCGTGTTTCACGTGCGGTCTTACAGGCATTGATTGGCCGTTTTGCCAGCAAAACAGTGCTGGCAAAACCGGCACCATTGGGGCCCTACCGCGAGCCAGACATCATCGCATCAACTGCCTTGCTGAAGAAGTTCAAGGAGGAGATCGGCTTGCTGCCTTTCGCTTTCATCACCTGAGAGATCTTATTGTAGAGCGCCTCCGGCGAGGTACCCCGCACGAACCATTCCTCAACTTTGCGCTGGGCACCTTCCTTGTCGAGTGCATCACGAAGGACCAATTGTCCTTTGCGCTCACAGAGCTGTTTCAGATTGTCGATCAGAAGATCAAAAGGCGCATCAATTTCGCTGTAATCGTTCTTAGGGGAGCTCTCAGAGGCGTTGGCGGGCAACGCGTCGCCATTCGTCAGTGACAGCGAGGACTGCGGGGTGTCAGTCAGATCCAATGTGCGCTGCTGACGATCCTTGCGGCACGCAACTGCGACCTTCCCTTGCATCGACTTAGCAATAAAGTGATCGATTGCTTTTTCCGCGATGCAGGCAATGATCGAGCCGCCATCCTCCTTAACGACCCCCTTCTCAAGAAGCGCCTCGAGATGCTTGTTGAACGTTTTGTTGCTCTTGCAGCCGAGCAGGCGCCACCAGTCAGACCGGTTAGTGCGGAGTCCCCCCAGAGCCAAAAAGTTTTCGACCGCGATGCGAATGAGCAGCCCCAACTCGACGTGATCCAGCTCGCGGATCAAGAGCATCAAATCCCGCACATTGAACTGCGCAAACACCATTTCACCTTTCATGTGGTTTCCTTTCGGGAGTATTTTCACCAGCTATCTGTGGCGCGCCGGAGTGTAAGAGGACCCGCCAAACGGGCACGGGATGGGCCCATCATTATGAAGACTAAGAGGCTCCTAGCGGCGCGCTTTTGCCTTCTCGATGACGGCAAGGATCTCCGAACGGACCCAGCGCGAAGAAGAGCCAAGTTTGATCGGCTTCGGGACAGACCCGTCCGCGACACGGCGCCAGAAACTCGGCACGCTGATCGACAGCATTTTTGCTGCCTCCCCAGCCTTGAGCAGCGGGTCAACATCGGGGAGAGGAGAGATCGAATGATTCGACATGGTCGTGAATGCCTTCGCTAGATTGCAGATGGGGCATCCAAAGGGGATTGATGCGAAGTGCGGGAGGGTAGAAAAAATTTCTACCCCCTAACCAATCGGATGGTCGTCACCCGCGCTCACATTCTTTGCTTGAACTTCAGCCGCTCTAGTAGCGGTCAACGTGTGGCGCGCAACCATCATCAATTCTTATTCTTAGTTTGATTCTGATTGTCCCTACGCCAGTAAAAAGATACCCTTGATTTTGTTGAGTAAAATCGAAAATCTCTGAAAAACCTTCTTACTTATTCCTCAGAATTTACGACAAAATTGGACAAAACTTTGCTGTTTCGGCCACAAAACCCGCCTTGTGCGAAGTGTGCAATGACAGCCCGAGCGACTTCATCAATGCAATCGCCCAACTAGGTTGCAGCAGAACGGGAATGGCGCAGATCTCGATTTTAAGGGAAATCGCAGGCAATTATTTCGCGGCGATCAGCCTTCTTTCCTCATCACTCAGTTTGGTGACCTCGCCCCTATAGGCTGCCTCAATGACATCAGGGATTCGCCAAGGATTCCAGGAGAGCTTTCCCATTTGGCAGACCTCGTCCATGAACATCTCCAGCGCCCTCGACATAGCAAGAAAGTCGTTCAGCTTTTCAGGATCGTTCTCGAAGTCTCCAATGTCGCTACCGCTCAATCGAAGGGCAGCCTCAAGGTGGCTTGTGTTGCGCCACTTGCTGAATGCTGTCTTCAATTGGCTCGTGAGGGAGGATTCTGAGGTGTTTGGCTTTTCGGTCTTTAGATAATGGACAGCCAATCTTAGTGCATTGCCGAGCGTCGGGCTTTCATGGTCGCGGTGCAGGCGGAGCAACTCACAAAAAATCATGGCGGCATGACGGCGCTCAGTCATGTGCCCCCTGATATATTGCTTCTCCAGCAAGGCCTGTGGTCCGTTTAGGTCTGGATTTTCATGATTTGTGGGTTGGCTAATGTACTGGTAGGCTTGATTGAAATCTTCTTCGCCCTGATCATCCCGAAATGACATGCGGAGGTAAACGTATAGATCAGGACGGGATATCCAGGCCCCTGTTTCATCAAACAGAGCGAGGTAACGGTTCGTTTCGGTCATGCATTCTCCAGACTTTTGAGGCCGTTTGGGTTTTCCGTGAGATGTGCAGCCCAGCGCTCGAGTAGGATGCGGCGTTTCTCAAGGAAGTCCGTTCGACGGTAGGCTCGTACAACTGAACTCCCCACGACATGGCCCAGCATGGTCTCTGCGACCTCATGGCTGGCATCTGTCGCCTCAGCCAGCCAAACACGTAGGCTTGAACGGAAGCCATGTGGCCGCGCCGCCATCTCGCGCCGCTCCATCAAGCGCGACATCGTAGCGTCGGAAATTACGCCTTTGCGGACACTCGGAAAGAGGTAGCCGTCGCGCGCGTGTTGCCGGGCTTGGGAAATCACCTTTTGCGCTTCGCTGGTAAGAGGCACACGGAAGTCTGACGTTGCGTCTTTTCGGCCTTTGATATGTTCTGCGGGGACAGTCCAGACGTCGTCCGTCACCTGCTCTTCCCGCATAAACCGGATTGGCTTGGATCTCACCCCGGTGAGGATCAACAAGCGCAGGGCAAGGTGCGTAACAGACCCCTCATCTAGGCTTTGATAGAATGCCGGTACCTCCGCCCAAGGAAGGGAAGGTATGTTGCTGGATGACTTGTTGGGCTTCCCGAGTAGGGCCCGTGCTTTTCTTGGTGCCTGCAAGTCAACATCGATGCCCAGCGCCGCTGCGTGTTCGAAACAGATCGAGGTTCGGGTCAGCGCCTTGCGAGCGGTTTCAGCTTTCTTATGCCAGATCGGCGCTAAGCAATCGCGTAGGTCCAGTTGAGAGATTTCGGCGATTGGAATGTGCCCCAGTTTTGGCAATACATGCAGTTCCAGTGGGCTAAACCAACGTCCGGCCTTACCACCATCACGGAGTTCCGCTTTTCGCGCTTCAAAAGCATCGTGCGCAACGTCGCGGAACAGGTGCAAATTGCGCTGGGCGTCTCGATGTCTTTTTTGCCGTTCGCGGATTGGATCACGTCCATCTCGAAGTTCCCGCCGGGCATCGTCTGCCGCTTTACGCGCCTCGCCCAGACTCACATCAGGCCAACGACCAAGCCCCATTTCTCTGCGCTTTCCATACACCGTTAGGCGTAGAACCCATTTGCCATGGTTGCGGTCCGACTTCACCAACCACAGCCCAGCGCCGTCACAATGCTTACCTGCCTCAAGCACCGTAATACCGCGAGCAGTAAACAAATCCCTAGCCATCTACGCACTACTCCAGTCCACCTCTCAGTCCACCCATAGGTATAACCTTCAGTGAGAGAAGTCGATATTGCTTGAGAGCGCTGAATACGCGAACCCATTGAAACAACGAGACATTGTGAACTGCATGAGCCGTTCGTACATTAGATGATAGGGGATTTGGAGGCCCTCCAGCAGCACCATCTTCATCCCAGATTGACAGTGTGCAGCTCAGATTAGAGCGTCTTTGTGCCCCTGCGTCCTACCGTGGTCCTCCGGCTTGCGGGTTATGGCTCTGCGGCTTAGCCTCATCAGGGGTTTAGGGAGGAGAGGCCATGACACCGTTTGCATTCAACACCACCAAATCTGTGGTTTTTGAAACCGGCGCGGCGGCGCGGATGGCTGAGGTTGCGGGCGCAACGCTGGGCAAGACGGTGTTGCTGATCACCGATTCTGGTCTGCGCAAACTGGGGCTGCTGGATCCGGCGCTGCATTCGCTTACCGATGCCGGCCACGAGGTGGTGGTGTTTGACGGGGTGGAGGCAGACCCCTCCCGCGAGACATTGGAACAGGCGGTTGAGGTGGGGCGCACCATCGGCGCCACAGGTGTTTTGGGATTCGGCGGCGGCTCACCGATGGATGTGGCCAAGCTGACTGCGCTGCTCCTGGGATCGGAGGAGGATCTGGACAGCGCCTGGGGTGTGGCCCAGGCCAAAGGACCCCGGCTGCCCTTGGTTCTGGTGCCGACAACGGCCGGCACCGGGTCTGAGGTGACGCCGGTGGCCATCATAACCGTCGGCGCTGAGGAAAAGCGCGGCGTCTCCTCCCCCATCATCCTGCCCGATATTGCTATTCTGGATGCGGATCTGACGCGTGAGTTGCCGCCCCATATCACTGCTGCCACCGGGGTGGATGCGATGGTGCATGCGATTGAGGCCTATGCCTCAACCTCAGCCAACAACAATCCGATGTCCCAACTGCTGGCACGCGAAGCGCTGCGGCTACTGGGGGCCAATATCGAAACCGCGGTGTTTGAGGGCGGAAATGCCGCGGCGCGCGGTGCCATGCTGCTGGGCTCCATGCTGGCGGGTCAGGCCTTTGCCAATTCGCCCGTAGCGGCGGTGCATGCTCTGGCCTATCCGATTGGCGGCACCTTCCATATTCCGCATGGCCTGTCCAACGCGCTGGTGCTGCCGCATGTGCTCCGCTTCAACGCGCCAGAGGCCCATGCGGTTTATGCTGAGATCGCGGCGGATGCCTTTCCGCATCTGGCCGAGGTGGACGGCAGCCAGGCCCGCTGCGCGGCCTTTATCGAAGCCTTGGAAAATTTGGCAGAAACGCTGGGCATGCAGACCCGGTTGCGCGATGTGGGCATTCCCGAAAGCGCCCTGGCCAAGATGGCAGAGGATGCGATGCTGCAGCAGCGCCTGCTGGTCAACAACCCCCGTAGCGTGAGCGAGGCTGATGCCCTCGCCATCTACCGGGCCGCTTGGTAAGGGACGCCGCATGAGTGAGAAACCTGCCCCGACCCGCCGCGCCGATTATGTAGATTTCTACCCGCTGCAGACCCGCTGGAATGACAATGATTGTTATGGCCACATGAACAACGTGGTGCACTACGCCCTGTTTGACACCGCGGTGAACGGCTGGCTGATGGAGCGGGGCCTGCTGGATCCGCGCAGTTCGGAAACCTTTGGTCTGGTTGTGGAAACCGGCTGCAAATATTTCGCTGAGATGGGGTTTCCGGATCGGGTCACCGCTGGGCTGCGGGTGGCGCATCTGGGCAGCAGTTCCATCCGGTATGAGCTGGGACTGTTTCGCAATGACGAAGATCAGGCCTCGGCCGAGGGGACCTTCGTGCATGTCTATGTCAACCGCGACAGCCGCCGCCCCAGCCCGATCGAGGGGGAACGCCGCGCCGCGTTTCAGGCCCTGATGCGCCCGTAACAGGGCCATTCATTTGCCCCTCGTACTCAGGTCGCTTGACCGCAAAACACCGGCAATGCTACCGCTAGGGCAGCCGGGCGGCAGATTTCATGCCGCAGGCCGATTCCAACAGTCGACGTTCTGCGAGGCATCCTGCGATGGGCCGTTATGGCGCGTTTTGAGCAAGAGTTGAAATGGCTGGCGCTTGCGCTTGGGCTGGCCTCAACCCTGGCACTGGTCAATGCATGGCATCCCTGGCCCATGGTACTGGGCCTGCCCTTCTGCCTGCTCTGGGCCTATTTCGGCTGGCTGCGCACGGAACCTCAGTTGAAATACATCAACATCGTGTTCAGCGGCCTCTATGTGTACGGATTGGTGAAGTATTTCCTGCCGGCCTGACTTTGGCTCATTACTGCACATATCTTGAGTGAATTTCGTGAATACACCCGCTCAGCGCACAGTGACATAGTCCTCAGGACCCAAAGATGAGGACCTGAAATGCCTGCCTATATGCTGACCTTCCTGCGTGTCGAAGACGCTGAAACACACGCCCGTGACTATCTGCCGGGCGGCCATCAGGCCCTGCTGGCCTATGGCGGCAAGCCGCTTGCCGTTACCGAGGATTACACCGTCAAAGAAGGTGCCTTCCCCAAGGGCCGCCTGTTGTTGGTGGAGTTTCCCAGCAAAGAAGCCGCCGAACAGTATTACGACGGCCCCGAGCACGCGCCCTACAAGGAAATCCTGCACAAGGTTGCCAAAAGTGACATGGTGATTTTCGACAGCGGCTCAATGCCGATCTGAACTGTCAAACCTCCAAAAGGCCGCTGCCGGTGGGTGGTGGCCTTTCAGCGACTTGACCCAACAAGGTGCGGGGCCAGCAGCGCCTGCAGATCAACACGCGCGCGAAGACGCGTTGCCAGCAAGGCCAGCCCGCCCATTTTGCGCTGCACGTAGAGCACATCCATCGCAACGGGCGGTGGGGCCATCCCCTCCTCCATCAGGGTCAGCCCTTCGGCCTGCAGCTGTTGTGACAGGCGCGTATCGGCAAAATCAAACGAACCGGGCGCACGCAATGCCGTGAATACCCACTGCATCATTGCGATCAGGCGCGCCTGGTGGTCGGGGCGCATATCCCCCGCCAACAGGCCTATCGCGGTTGCAGCCTGTTGCATTTCCGGCCAACGTCCGGCCAAGCCTGCAGCCAACAGATCGCGGTACCCCTGCACCACATCAGAGGCGATGGCGCGGGTGGCGCCGAAATCCAGCAACACGATCCGATCCTGGGCAGGCTGATACAGGAAGTTGGCGAAATTCGGGTCACTTTGCATGTCATTGAAGGTGAAGAGCTCCTCAAAAAACAACGCAAAGAGATCCCGCATCACACCATCCCGCGTGGCCTGCGACGCGGCCTGCAGTTCCTCCACCGGGCGGCCCGCCACATAGGACATCGCCAAGACCTGCCCGGTTGACCAATCCGCATGAAACGCCGGCAGCAGAAAACGCTCCTGCCCGGTCAGATATCCGGCGAACCGCTGCAGCTGCGCGCCCTCGCGCAGGTAGTCGGTTTCCTCATGCAATTGCAGGCGCGCGGCCTCCAGATAGGGGGCCAGATCAAAGCCCTTGGGCAAGACCCGCGCCGCGCGCAACAGCGCCCCGACATTGGCCACATCGCTGTCGATGCTTTGCGCCACGCCGGGGTATTGCACCTTCACCGCCAGATCGCGCCCATCCTTCAGCTGTGCCCGGTGCACCTGCCCGATCGAGGCCGCCGCAATCGGGCGCACATCAAAACGGGCAAACTGGCGCTGCCAGCCCTGCCCCCAGGCCGCGTTCAACACCTGTTTCAACTGCTGCGGTGGCATCTGGTGGGCGTCAGACCGCAGGCGGGACAGGATCGCCGTTAGTTCTGCCGGCAGCAGATCCCCAGCCTCCAGCGAAATCAGCTGACCAACCTTCATCGCCGCGCCGCGCATCTGCGCCAGCTCATGCGTCAGACGTTCGAAGTTGCCGGGGGTCAGCACCAGATCGCGCAGCTGTGGCCGCGCCCCACCCGCCAGCGCCTTTGCGCCGCCAAGGGCCACGGCGCCCGCAACCTGCGTTGCCAGCCCGCCAAGACGCGCCATGCGATGCAAACGGCCCGCAGGCACCGCAACAGGCCGCGGACGATGGGTGGTATCAGACATTCTGCGGCTCCTAGACTTGCGACGCCCTTCGCCAGCTAACGCCGAAAGCCACAGCGTCAATTCCCTGCGCCGCCCTGACGCAGGTGCCAGACAGCAAAAAGCCGCCCCGGGGGGCGGCTTTCTTTACTACAGGGTCTGAGAGGTTACTCAGCCCATTCCCACGGGCGGGTGTAGGCGCCCAGAACGTGGCCAACCTCATCATCATGAACAACGCCGGTGCGTTCGACACGGGCCACCAGACCACGTTTTTTGTCGTCCAGCACCTCAATCACCTTGGCGTTCAACTTGGCCTCATCCAGCGCCTTGTTGTAGATGCGGGTAATGGCGCGTTTGCGCAGGTCCGGCTTGAACACCTTGCCAACAGCGGTTTTCGGCAGCTCGCCCAGCACCTCAACATGTTTCGGGATGGCGGCGCGTTCGTGCACATGCACCTTGGCGTGGGCCAGCAGCTCCTCACCGGTGACGGATGCGCCTTCAACCAGCTCCACATAGGCACAGGGCAGTTCGCCCGAATGCGCATCCGGCTGACCGATGGCACCGGCCATGGCCACATCATGGTGTTGCAGCAGCGCCTCTTCGATCTCCGCCGGGTCAATGTTGTGACCACCGCGGATGATCAGGTCTTTGGCGCGACCAGTGATCCAGATGTAGTTTTCTTCATCAATGCGGCCCAGATCGCCGGTCCGCAGGTATTTGCCGTGATGATACAGCTCAGCGTTCTTCTCGGCCTCAGTGTAGGTGTTGCCCGCATAGACGCCGGGGTTTGAGACGCAGATCTCCCCCACCTCGTCAGGGCCACATTCCACCGGCTCACCGTTGACCTCTTTGAAGATGCGCACATCACTATAGGGGAAGCGGATCCCGACCGAGCCGACCTTCTTGCCACCGGTGGGCGGGTTACAGGACACCAGGCAGGTTGCTTCGGTCAGGCCGTAGCCCTCAACGATGGTCACGCCAGAGGTTTCCTCAAACCGTTTGAACAGCTCCAGCGGCAGCGGTGCGGAGCCCGAGAATGAGGTTTTGACCGAGGAAATATCCGCATCCACCGGGCGCTGCATCATCGCCGAAATGGCGGTCGGCACAGTGATGATGAAGGTGATCTGCCAGCGTTCAATCAGCTTCCAGAAGTTGTCAAAGACGCCATCACCGCGATAGCCCGCAGGTGTGGGGAAGACCACATGGGTGCCCGCCGAAATGGCCGACATCATGATGACGTGGCAGGCAAAGACGTGGAACATCGGCAGCGGGCAGATGACGTTGTCTTCGTTGGTGAACAAGAGCGTTGCGCCCAGCCAACCATTGTAGACCATGCCGGAATAGCGGTGCTGCGCCACCTTGGGCATGCCAGTAGTGCCGCCGGTGTGGAAATAGGCCGCAACGCGATCCTCAGTGCTGTCAGCGAAGGACAGCGAGGTCGGGTATTTCTTGGCCGTCTTGTTGAAGTCCAGCACATCAGCGTGGTGGTTGCCCGGGTTCTTCGGGCGGATCAGCGGCACGATCAGCGATTTCGGCGGTGTCAGGTACCGGTTCAGGTCAATTTCCAGAACGGTCGCAACACCCGGCGCATGGCGCACGGCCTCCGCGGTTTTCTGGGCCACATCGGTTTTCGGGAACGCCTTCAGCGTCACCACAACTTTGGCTTTGGTTTCGCGCAAAATCGCGGCGATCTGTTCCGGCTCCAACAGCGGGTTGATCGGGTTGATGATCCCCGCAATGGCGCCGCCAAAGATCGTCAGCAGTGTTTCGGTACAGTTTGGCAGGATGCAGGCCACCACATCCTTTTCCCCGATCCCTAGATCGCGGAACATGTTGGCCACCTGACAGGTGCGCGCGTGCAGATCGTTCCAAGTCAGCGTTTCCGCCTTATCCTTGGGGCCGCTCAGCAGCTGAAACGTGGTGGCTTTGCCGTTGCCATGGCGATCCTTGGTGCGTGTCAGCAGCTCATAGAAAGTGACCGGAACATCGCGGTCCTCCCATGGCATTTCGTTTTCCAAGGCAATTGTATCTTCTACCGAGGCAAAGGCCATCAGCATTCCTCCCAAAGTATCTCCCGTTTCGGACCCCAGACGGGCCAGTATTTAACGAAGCGGTTTTGTCCCTCGCAACAATGTGGAAGGGAAATTGTGCTGATACAAGGTTTCATTCGGACAGGGGCGCAACGTCAAAGAGAAGTTCGACAGGTGCAATCACACGCGGGGCGGGAAGTTTCCCAAAGGTCATGCCGCCTAAACAAGGTTTTCTACGGGATCAGACCCGGGTGCAGCGCGCCCCGGATTGGGGATCTGGATGGGCTGATAATCCGGCGCACGCGCAGGCGTGGAAGAGGAAGACCGGTGCGAGTGTCCCAGCCCTCCTCTTCCGTCCCGTGGTGGGTGCGCCGCTTATGCCCCCATCTCTGGCAACGGTTCACGGGGAAGAATCGTGCGGCTGCATCACATTGCGCGCAGACCGAACGCAAAAGAAAACCGGCCGGGGTTTGCCCGACCGGTGTTCTAACTCAGCATATCCAGTTCCGCTCAGGCGGCTTCAAAGCCTTCGGTGAACTGCAGCTTGGCCAGCTGGGCATAAAGCCCACCTTCGGCAACCAGCTGATCATGGGTGCCCTGCGCCACGATGCGGCCTTCGTCCATCACCACAATCCGGTCTGCCTTTTTCACGGTGGCCAGACGGTGCGCCACGATCAGGGTTGTGCGGGTCTTGGACAGTTCATCCACAGCGCCCTGCACCGCACGTTCGCTTGCCGCATCAAGCGCCGATGTGGCCTCATCCAGCAGCAGAACCGGGGCATCGCGCAGAATGGCCCGCGCAATGGCAATCCGCTGTTTCTGGCCGCCCGACAGCATGACACCGCGTTCGCCCACTTTGCTGGCGTAGCCATCCGGCAGTTTCATGATGAAATCATGCGCGGCGGCGGCTTTGGCGGCGGCCTCAACCTCGGCATCGCTGGCCTCGGGCCGGCCGAAGCGGATGTTTTCCATCGCGGTTGAGGCAAAGATCACCGGATCCTGCGGCACCAGCGCCAAATGCCTGCGGAAGGCATCGCGTTCCATATCTTTCAGATCCACACCATCCAGCAGGATCCGCCCCTCTTGCGGATCATAAAACCGCAGAATGGTCTGGATGATGGTGGTTTTACCCGCGCCAGAGGGGCCGACAAAGGCCACCGTTTCACCGGGCTGGATTTGCAGGTCCACTTGATCCAGCGCCGACACATCGGGCCGGGTCGGGTAGCGGAAGCTGACGTTTTCAAACTGGATCTGACCAGTCACCTCAGCAGGCACGGCCTTGGGCGCCTCAGGATCGGCAACGCTGTCTTCGGCGTTCAGCAATTCGACAAGTCGTTCCGTTGCCCCGGCAGCGCGCTGCAGCTCGCCCCAAATCTCTGACAAGGCCCCGACGGAGCCGGCAACCATCACCGAATAGATCACAAACTGCACCAGGGCGCCGGCGCTCATCGTGCCGGTGCGCACGTCGTTTGCACCGATCCACAACACGCCAACCACGCCCGAGAAGACAAGGAAGATCACGATCACCGTCATCAGCGCCCGCGTCGTGATCCGCCGCTTGGCCGAGTCAAAGCTGGATTCGGTCACATCCGAAAAGTCACGGCGCACAGCCATCTCATTGGTGAAGGCCTGCACGGTTTGAACGCTTTGCAGCGCCTCTGACGCGCTGCCGGAACTGGCCGCGATCCAATCCTGGTTTTCCCGGCTCAGCACGCGCAGCTTGCGGCCCAGCACCAGAATAGGCACCACCACCATCGGCACGATCAACAGGACCAACCCCGTCAGCTTGGCCGAGGTGAACAGCATCAGCACCAGCCCGCCAAGGAAAATCAGCACATTGCGCAGCGCGATTGAGATCGATGAGCCGATCACAGACAGGATCAGCGTGGTGTCGGTGGTGATCCGGCTCAGCACCTCACCGGTCATGATGTTTTCAAAAAACGCCGGGGACATGCCGACAACACGGTCAAACACCGCCTTACGGATGTCGGCCACCACCCGTTCCCCCAGCCGGGTCACTAGCATGTAGCGCAGGCCGGTGCCCACCGCCAACAAGCCGGCAATCGCCATGGCCGCGGTGAAGTAGAGGTCCAGAATGCCGCCATCTTCGGCGTTGAAATTATCCACCACGCGGCGCACGGCCAAGGGCAGCATCAACGAGACGGTTGCCGTCAGAACCAGCGCCATACCCGCCAGGGCCGCCAGCCCCCGGTATGGCCACAGGAAGGGCCAAAGTTCGCGCAATGCGCCAACGTGTTTGGATTTTTCGCGGTCCTCATCCGATGAGATCGGGGCACGGGCCATGCACTGTCCTTCCTTCGCTTTGCGCAGCGGGTTTATGCGAGGACACGCGCCCCGGCAAGCGTGGTGCACCCGTAATGGGTGCGGTGTATCGCCTCCGTGACGGTAAATCGACGCGACGAGCAAGTCGAGCGCCGTAATTTTTGTTGACTCGAATCCCTTCAGCCGACAAATAACGCACAATGAATACGTTATGCAGGAGATATTGCCGTGATTGATGACACCGACCGCAAAATCTGCGACATCCTGCAACAGAACGCCCGCACCTCCTCCACCGATGTGGCGACGATGGTTGGCCTGTCGGTCTCGGCCACAAACGAACGGATCCGACGGTTGAGTGACAGTGGCACCATCACCGGCTGGCATGCCACGCTGCGCCCGGATCGTTTTGGCGCGGCGCTTTGTGCCTTTGTGCTGATCGACATGTCTTATGAAGGTGAGGCTGAAGCAGTCGCCGCCCTCAGCCAGCGCGCTGAGGTGCAGGAGTTGCATCATATCTCGGGTCCGCATTCCTATCTGATGAAACTGCGGGTGGCAGACACCGCGGCTCTACAGGCCTTCCTGACCGAAGCGGTCAAACCCCTGCCCGCTATCACCCGCACCGAAACCGTCATCACCCTAGGCTCACCCAAGGAAACCCCGGCGATTGCCATCCCGGCCGGTATCGGTGGCGCAGATGTTTGAGGTTTTCCTGAAAGGGCTGGCCGTGGGCTTTGCCATCGCGGTACCTGTCGGCCCCATTGGGCTGCTGTGCATTCGTCGTTCCATGACCGAAGGACGCGCGGCCGGGTTGGCCACGGGGCTTGGCGCGGCGGCAGCGGATGGCACCTATGGGTTTCTGGTTGCGGCAGGGGTCGCCGCCAGTGGCCTGCTGCTGAGCTACACGACCGAGATGCAGCTGTTTGGCGGGCTGCTGATTGCGGTGCTGGGTGTTCTGAGTGCGCGGGCCTTCTTTCAGCCGCGTCCTGAGGCAGCGGCCCTGGCCCCCAGCCGAAACATCGCCAGCGCCTTTGGCACCACCTATCTGCTGACCCTATCGAACCCGATGACGATCATCGCTTTCACCGGCATGATTGCCGGCCTTGGCGCGGCGGCGGGGGCTGGGGGTCAGGCGGCTTATGTGCTTGTCCTGGGGGTATTTCTTGGCTCCGCGCTGTGGTGGTTGATCCTGGTGCAGCTGGCGCTTTGGGCGCGCAAACGGCTGACAGGCAACGCGCTGAAATGGCTGGACCTTCTGGCAGGCAGCGTCTTGATCCTCTGGGGGCTGCAACTGGCCCTGACCGCAGGCAGCGGCACACATTAACGGCCTCAGTAGATCGCAAGGTCATAACTGTCAGGGAAGTTTGGAGCGGGTAGCGGGAATCGAACCCGCACCTTAAGCTTGGAAGGCTCTTATGATACCATTTCACCATACCCGCTCAGAGTAGGCGAGGGTTTAGGAAATGCACCGGGGGAGGTCAAGCAGAAAGCGGCACACCCCGGACGTTCCCCTGCCCCACCCATGAAAAACGGGGCCTCGTGGGCCCCGTTTTCAATCGCTTATTTGGCGCGTATTAGCCTGCGACCAAACCAGGGCGCGCCTTGCGCAGACCCTGGGTGATCAGACCTGCCAGGACACATTTGATCAGGTCACCCGGGATAAACGGACCCATCGACAGGGTCAGCCCCATCAGCGTGGCATCCAGTTTCAGGTACATGCCGATGATGCCAATCGGGTAGAGCACCAGAATGCCCCCGATGGCCGAGGCGATGGCTGGCGCGATCCAGCCGCCTTTGCCCGCCCACATCTCAGCCAGCAGGCCGGTCACGTAAGCCGCCACAACCCAGCCAAACAGGAAACCAGCGGTCACACCGCTGAACACGCCCAGACCACCACGGCCACCGGCCAGCAGCGGCAGGCCCAGCGCCACCAGACCCAGGAACAGGATCACGGCCAATGCGCCGCGTTTTGCCCCCAGAACGGTGCCCGCCAGCATGATGCCCAGGCTCTGACCGGTGATCGGCACGCCCAGCGGCAGGGTAAATTTCGGGATCAGCCCCAGTGCTGCGATCAGCGCAGCGAACAATGCGATTTGAGTGAGATTGCGTTCCATATGTCCTTCCCCCAACTCCGTAGTTTTACTGTATTCGAAGAGGTGTTTATTCCACACCACCCCGTGCCTTCAACGCCTCAGCGACCTGTTCTGCATCATCAAGAGCTAACAGCGCGAAAGGTAACAGTAATTTCCAACTGAATTTCTTGGTACTGCGGGCGCGCCAGGCTTCGATCAAGGTGCCGCCCTTACGGGTCAGTTCCGGGATGAAACGTATCACGAGGGTCACCGACAAAGCAATGCGGCGTCGGATCTTGGGGCTAATGAACAAACGCGCCATCAGCCGTTCCATCACATCGAGCATATCCTCCAGCGCGGTGGTCAGCGTCACCAGATTGGCCGCCGCCACCGCCGTGGCCAGCCGCATACACACCAACAGCCCCGCCTCAATATCGCGGGTCAGCACATGGTAGGTCATGATGATCAGTGACACCCAGAACACCGGCCGGATCAGCCGCAGTCCCTGCCGGGCAAAGCGCCGCCCTGCCACCAGATAGGCGCAGGCCACAGCCCCCATGACCAGCAGCGCGGCGACGCTCTGCTCAAGGTAGAAGACTGCGACGGTAAACAGGCACAGACCCAGCAGTTTCCTGCCCGCGGGCCATGAATGGTAAGGTGTCCGGACCTCAGAGGTCAGCGAAATCATCGCTGCTACCCTGCCCTTTCATCGCCGCCACATAGGCCGCGATCACCTCTTTGGCGGGGCCGTCCCGTTCTATGCGCCCCTGTTCGACCCAAAGCACCCGATCATAATCGGCCAGCGCGTCCAGATCATGGCTGATGTGGATCAACGCCGGGCTGACCCCATCCAAATAGCGGGTCAGCGACAGGGTGGTGGGCAGATCCAGACCGGCAAAGGGTTCATCCAGCACGATCACACCGGGGTTCATGGCCAGCACGGCCATCAGACAGACCAGATGGCGCTGCCCCTGGCTGAGCGTCTGGATTGAGCGGTCATACCAATCAGGGCGTTTGAACTTTTCCAGCGTGACGCGCGCCTTGGCCTGGGCGTCATCCTTGGGCATGCCCTGCGCCACCAGACCAAAGGTCAGCTCCTCGCCGACGGTGGGGAAAATGATCTGATGATCAGGGTTCTGAAACAAAATGCCGACGGTGCGCAGCGCCTGCAGGCGCTCTTTGGCCACCGCAACGCCGTTCACGGTGACGGATCCCTCATCCGCGGGCGCCAGCCCCGCGATCAGACGCGCCAGTTGCGATTTGCCAGAGCCATTGCGCCCAATCACCCCGATGCGATGTTCCCGCAGAGACAGGTTCAGACCATTAAAAATCTCAACACCATCACGCAGATAGCGCAGATCTGAGATCTCCACTTTGCAAGCAGGGTTCAGCGTTCCAACCTGCGATGCGGCGCTTTGGCCAGGGGTGTTGCCGTCTTCGTGGCTGTGCATCAGGCGTCCTCCGTTCGGGCAGGAAGTACAAGGAGAATCAGGGCCATGGCAAGGTGCTGCGTTTTTTTTCGAAAAAACTTCTAAAATGGGCGCGCCAGCTGCCGTTTCTATAATTGCGAGGGACCTCCTGCCTGAAATGCTTGGCCCGACTTGCTTGCCTGAACAGCGGTGCTGCGGCGTCACATGTCCTCCGATCCGCCTACCGTGCTGGGTAGAGACCGGCCCTCGCCCCCACGGACATTCCCTCAGTTTCCCCCATAGATCGGTTACGTTTCCTCAAATGGTTCGATCAACTCCGGCCCTGAGGCCCGGTTGGAATTTACGCGCCGGTCGACCCGGTGCAGCTGCAGGGTCTGCGGCGGCGCTGCCTGCATCAGGGTCGCCGCACCGTGCCCTTCCTCCCCTAGCCATTTGCCCCATTGATCGGGGCCAAGGATCACCGGCATGCGGTGATGCACCTGATCGATATCACTGCTGGCGCCGGTGGTGACCACGGCGCAGGTGCGCAGCGCCTCGCCCCCCTCAACCTGCCAATCCTGCCAGATGCCCGCCATCACCAGCGGCGTGTGATCCTGCCGGGTGATGTACCATGGCAGGCGGTTGCCTTCGCTGTCCTTGCTCCATTCATAAAACCCTGAGGTCGGGATCAGGCAGCGACGGCTGCGGCAGGCCGCGCGAAAGGCTGGTTTTTCCGCGATGGTTTCCGCCCGCGCATTGATCAGCAGCGGCCCGTCATTTGGCGCCTTGTACCAATGCGGCAGAAATCCCCAGCGCATCGCCCCCAGCCGCCGCAGATCACCGTCAGAATAGACCACGTGAATGCCCGTCGTAGGACAGACATTGTAATTAGGCACATCAGGCAGGTTGTTCGCGGGCGCCGCCTGAAACAGCTGCGCCATCGCATCATTGGGGAGCGTTACCGCAAAGCGCCCGCACATCGCTCAGCGCCGATGCTCTTTGCGGGCGATCTCAATACGCGCTTCCATCATCGACATTTCCGTCATGATCTCCTTGCGGCGGGTGCGGTCACCTGTGTCGCGCAGCTCTTCACGCAGCCGGGCCAGTTCACGCGACAGGCTGACGAATTCAGGAACGCCGCCCGCCTCTTTGACCAACCGGTTGACCAGATGGTTTTCCGGATCCTCCACCTGCGGCAAGGGCTGCCCCGCCCCTTCGAGGTTATCAAAGGCGCCCTCTGCCTCAGCGGCGGCGATTTTGGCGTTGATAAGATCGATCAGCGGATGGTCCATAGCCGCAGTTTATCCCGCCCCACTGGCTGGGGGAAGCACGGATGCACCCCTTTCATAGCGCGCCAATCGCTGCGCCAATGTGCCGGTGTGCAGCTCAAACAGGTGGTTGTCCTCATCATAGAAGTAGAGCGACTGCCCCTCCCCTTCGACGCGGGGTCTGGGGGGCTTCACCTCCAACCCGAGCGCTTTGACCTTTTCGGTCAGCTTGGTCAGATCTGCCGCAGACACTTTGAAGGCCACATGATTGTAGCTGCGCGCCTGCAGCGGATCGCCCTGCATCACCGCGATCCACACCCCCGCCACATCAAAAAAGCGCTCAGCCGACAGTGAAAACCCCTCGGCCCCGCTGTCATAGATCCGCCGGGCGCCCAGAACATCTGTCAGGATCCGTTCCATCCGGTCCAGATCGCGCACCACAAAGGTCATATGTGACAGGCCTTCAATCATCGCAGGCTCCTCCGCTCCTCAATATGCAAAACGCGCGGAACATTCCTGTCCCGCGCGTTTGATCGTTCATTGATAATTCGGTCTGAGACCCAATTACTTCTTGGTGATACGGCCATCCACATAGGGGGTGTAAGGCGCGTTCTTTGCCAGGAACTCGGCAGTGACGTCCGCCAGATCTGGGCCGTAGTCATACGCGTTGTCAGCATCGCGGAACATTTTGTAGCCGTCGCCGCCGTTACGCACGTAGTTGTTGGACACCAGACCGTAGGTCTTGGCCGTGTCGATTGCGACCCAGGCACCATCTTCCATGACCATCACGTCCGAGACACGGCCTTCGTTCGGGGCAACCGAGATGTCGAAGGTGTACTTCAGACCTGCAACCTGCGGGAAGCGGCCTTTGCCCTCTTCTACCTGGCTCACACCGTTTTCCAGAGCAGCCACTACAGTTTCGCCGCTGACGAAGAAGGTCGACAGAGTGTTCTGGAACGGCAGTACGGTCAGCACTTCGCCCATGGTCACTTCACCGGCATCGATCGACGCACGCAGACCGCCGCCGTTCTGGATCGCAATCGAAATCCCCTGATCCTTCACACGATCCAGCATCGCGTCTGCAACCAAGGTCCCGATCGAGCACTCTTCAGCGCGGCAAACGTTACGATCGCCCACGATCACGTCGGTGCTTTCTGCAACAACGCGCTTTTTCATTTCCTCGATAGGCGCACCCATTTCGGCAACACGCGCTGCAATATCTGCATCCGGGGTGACCGAAGCGTCCAGCAGCATCGGCTCACCAGTGGCCGAGGTTACATTACCCGCATCATCAAAAGTGACCGACAGTTCACCCAGATATTTCGAGTAGGCGTAGGCCTGAACAACCGGTACGTCGCCAACCATGGTGGGGTACGGACCAGCAGCCCGGTCATTGGTGTTGGACAGCAAGGTGTGCGAATGGCCACCAACAACGACATCGATTCCAGGAACGTTTGCGGCGATGTCCAGATCTTTCGGCAGGCCCACGTGGGTCAGCGCGATGATCTTATTGACGCCTTCCGCTTCCAGCGCGGCTACATCAGCTTTAAGGCTGTCGATCTCATCTTGGAAGACAACATTGTCACCCGGCGAGGAGGTATCAACGGTGTCGGTAGCCAGCACCGAAATGACACCGATTTTTTCGCCACCAACGTCCAGCACGACGTGATTGCCAACTTTGCCCTTCAGCAGCGGCTCAGACGACAGGTCCAGGTTGCCCGAAATCACCGGGAAAGACACTGCATCAACGAAATCCGCCAGACCTTTGGGGCCATCGTCAAATTCGTGGTTGCCAACCGCCATGACATCATAGCCGATTGCTTCCATAAACTCCGCTTCGGCGGACCCTTTGTAGGTGGTGTAGAACAGCGAACCCTGGAACGGGTCGCCTGCGTCCAGCAGGACCATGTTTTCACCGGCCATCGCAGCGCGTTTAGCGTCTACAGCGGATTTGATCCGGGCCACACCGCCAAAACACTTACCTTCTGCTTCGCTTTCTGCGTTACAGGTCGAGTCGTATTTGTTGATCGATTCAATACGGCTGTGAATGTCGTTGGTGTGCAAAATCGTCAGTTTAAAATCGGCGGCTGCGGTGCCGGCGCTCAGCGCAACAGCAGCGGCAGATGCAAGTAGGCGAACAGACATGGTCTTCCTCTCTGTGGATTATTATCGGCTGAATCTGCACTGCTGTGCATCAACTGTCAAAAACTCTGTACACATAGCGGTTTCAGGCCAGCAATGGCTCAGTTTTAGGCCTGAATTGTAACCGAATCGCTACGAAACCCGCATGGGTTTATTTGGATTTTTGCCCTGACGCAGGGGCAGCCATCGAAATGCGGGCGCGGGATTCAGCGCGATGTTTTGAAATTGAGTATTTCCGGAACATTGAAAGCGGTGTTTTTCGCGCCCCAGCAGGGCGAAGCCTTGACGGGTGCGGCGCGGGGCGGCATCACGCGGACATGCTGATATACAAGATATTCCGGGCACCCGAATGGCAGGTGCTGGTCGATCATGGCGAGACCACAGGTGCGCCGATCGATATCACCGACGGCTTTGTGCATTTCTCCACCGCTGCGCAGGCGGCAGAAACGGCCGCCAAACACTTCACCGCCGAAGAGGGGTTGATCCTTGTTGCGCTGGAGGCGGATGCCCTGGGCGAGGCGCTGAAATGGGAAGTGTCGCGCGGCGGCGCCCTGTTCCCGCATCTCTACCGTAAAATGCAGATGGCGGATGTTTTGTGGCACAAGCCGTTGCCCCTGGTCGACGGCAGCCATCAGTTTCCGGAGGACATGGCATGAAGTTGATCGAAAAGATCGGCCTCAGCGCGTTGCACCGGGTGGATCCCGAGCGCGCCCATGGTCTGGCGCTGCTGGCGCTGCGCACGGGCGCCGCGCCTTTGGCGGGGCTGGTGACCTCCGCGCGGTTGCGCACCACGGTCGCGGGCCTGAATATGGCCAACCCGGTGGGCATTGCCGCAGGGTTTGACAAAAACGCCGAAGCGCTGTCACCGCTGTCACGCGCTGGGTTTGGCTTTGTGGAAGTGGGCGCGGCCACGCCCCGCCCGCAGCCCGGCAATCCCAAGCCGCGTCTGTTCCGCCTGTCCGAAGACCGCGCCGCGATCAACCGCTTTGGCTTCAACAACGACGGGATGGAGGCCATCGGCACCCGCCTGTCGCAGCGTCCGCGCGATATGGTGCTGGGCTTGAACCTTGGCGCCAATAAAGACAGCGAAGACCGCGCCAGCGATTTTGCCCGGGTTTTGGCCCACACCGACGCAAACTTGGATTTCGCGACGGTCAACGTGTCGTCGCCGAACACCGAAAAACTGCGCGACCTGCAGGGCGCGGCGGCGCTGACCAGCCTGCTGAACGGTGTGGTTGACGCCCGCAATGCGCTGGACCGGCCGATCCCGATCTTCCTGAAGATCGCCCCCGATCTGACCGGCGCGGAAATCGCTGAAATTGGTGAGGTGGCGCTGTCTACCGGGATCGATGCGGTGATTGCCACCAACACCACCCTGTCGCGTGACGGGTTGCAAAGCCCCCATGCCGCAGAGGCCGGCGGCCTGTCTGGCGCGCCGCTGTTTGACAAATCGACCCGGGTGCTGGCGCAGCTGTCCAAGCAGTTGGACGGGCGTCTGCCGATCATCGGCGTTGGCGGGATTTCTTCGGCGGCGGAGGCCTATGCCAAGATCTGCGCCGGGGCCTCGGCCGTGCAGCTTTACACCGCGCTGATCTACGGCGGACTGAGCCTTGGGGCCGAGATTGCCCGCGGTCTGGACCGGCTGTTGGAGCAGGACGGCTTCACCAATGTTGCCGACGCCGTGGGCCACAAACGGGAGGATTGGCTGTGATCACCATCTGGCACAACCCGCGCTGTTCCAAATCGCGTCAGACGCTGGCGCTGATCGAAGAAAAGGGGGAGGTTACCATCCGCCGTTATCTGGATGACTCCCCCAGTGTTTCCGAGATCCAAGAGGTGCTGAGCCTGCTGGGTCTTTCAGCGGTGGAGCTGATGCGCGTGAAGGAAAAACGCTTCAAGGAGCTGGAGTTGTCCAAAAGCGATCCTGAGGCCGATTTGATCGCCGCAATGGCGGAAAATCCTGTCCTGATCGAACGTCCGGTGGTCTTGGCCAACGGCAAGGCCGCAATTGGCCGCCCGCCGGAACAGGCGCTGGGCATCCTGTAATATCGGATCCTCTGGATCCGCTTGATTACCCACAGGCCGCGCGCCGGTGGGTAATCATTTTTTCCTATCTAAGTCAGTGATATATCTTGGTTCATCCACAATGATGCAGTTGGCCTGACGCCACATCCCCTGAGGGCAAATATCCCCAGATTTTCCACAGGCTGTGTATCGCGGATCAACCAGCCATTGCGGCGGGTCTATTGGCCTCGGCCCGGGCTTCCAGCGCAGGGTAACGTGCCGCCAAGGTGACGGCCCGGATCACGAAACTTACCAACATAGATATCCACAGACCGTGGTTGCCTAAGTAAGGCACCAGCAGCGCGACCGAGGCCAGGTAAACCGCCACGCTGATCGCCATCATATTGCGCATGTCACGGGTGGCAGTGGCGCCGATAAACACCCCATCCAGCATCCATGCGGCCAGTCCCATGACCGGGCAGGCCACCAGATAGGGCAGGAAGGCGCGCGCGCCGGCACGCACATCTTCGGCTGTGGTCATGGTGTCGATGATCATCCCGCCAAAGAGGGCAAAGCCCAAGGCCATCAGCACCGAAACGATCAGCCCCCAAACACTGGCCAAAAGCGCCGCGCGGCGCATGTGCCGCCTGCGACCGGCGCCGAAATACTGGCCCACCATCGCCTCAACCGCGAAGGCAAAGCCATCCAGCCCATGGGCCGTGATATTGAGGAACTGCAACAGCACCTGATTGGCAGCCAGGGTCGTGTCGCCGAAATCGGCGCCGATCAGCAGGAAGGACAACATGATCGCCTGCAGCATAAGCGACCGCAGCAGGATGTCTGAATTGACCGCCATCATGTGGCGCAGCACCACCCGGTCAAACACCCGCGCCCAATCGCGCCAGGCCGCATTGGCAAAACCCGCCCGGCACAGCCACAGCCCCATCAGCGCACCGCTCCATTCGGCCAGGAAGGTGGCAATGGCCACGCCCTCCACCCCCCAGCCCAAGCCCAGCACGAACCACAGGTCCAGCAGGATGTTCAGGCCGTTCATCCAGATCTGCAGGGCAAAGACCGCGCGGGTGCGCTCCTGCGCGATCAACCAACCGGTCAGGCCAAACACCGCAATGGCGGCAGGGGCGGAATAGACCCGGATCTGCATATAGTCCCGCGCCAGCGCCTCCACCTCAGGTGAGGCGGGGGAGATCTGGAAGGCGGCCCAGAACAGGGGCAGCTGCAGCAGGATAATCGCCACACCGCCCGCGCCCGCGATCAACAGCGCGCGGGTCAGCAGCGCCGCAACCTCACCGGACCGCCCGGCGCCCAGCGCCTGGCTGACCAGCCCGGTGGTGCCCATCCGCAGGAAGCCAAACATCCAGTAAATCGCGCTGAGAAAGATCGCCCCAACGCCAACCGCCCCGATCGGCACCGCCTGCCCCATCTGGCCAACAACACCGGTGTCCACCGCCCCCAGCAAGGGCACGGTGGCATTGGACAGCACAATCGGAATGGCGATGTTGAGCACCCGTTTGTGGGTGATCTCCGCCTCAAGGCTGTGACCAGAGTTGCGACTGTCAGTCATCGCGCGTCGGCATCAGGAAATGGCCGGTCGCCTGTGCGTAGGGCCGGGCGCGATTGTCTTGCCAGGCCTCCACATGCACCGAGCCATAGCGACGCCCGGACCGGTTGATCTGCGCCCGCGCATAGGCATCCCGCGGCAAGCCGGAGCGCAGGTAGTCCACGGTAAAGTCGATGGTTTTGGGCAGCGGCGGCATTTTTCCGGCCACCAGCGCCTCGGCCTCCAGCCGACCGCTTTCGATATCTTCCCACAGCGTCGCCCAGCTGAGGCCGATGATTGCGGTCATCTCAAGGAAGGCAGCCGTCGCACCTCCATGCAGCGCCGGCAGAAAGGGATTGCCGATCAGCTCATCTTTGAACGGCATGATCGCGGTCAGCTCATCGCCGCGGCGATCAAATTCAATGCCAAGAAACTTGATGTAGGGAATGCTGTCGACCAGCGCGTTCAGCGCCGCATCCCGGCGTTGTTTCACCACCTGAACCGGTTCGGGACGTTTATGGGCCATTATTTCTTCTCCGCCACAAAGGCGCCGGTGGCGCTGGCCACCGGGGAGGCCTCATTATCATCCAAGGCTTCAGCGCGCACAAAGGCCACCGACCGGGTGACCCGGTAACAGGTCGCACGGGTACGGATCGCCTGCCCGGGGGTGGCGGGACGCATGTAATCAATGCGCAGATCGATGGTTGCGGTGGTGCCCTTCACCTCAGGATGGGCCATCACGGCCGCGCCACAGGTGGTGTCCAACAGGGCAAAGACGGCCCCACCATGAATCACCCCGCTTTCAGGATCGCCGATGAAGCGTTCGTCATAGGGCATCTGCATCTCCGCCTGCCCGTCACTGACGTTGGTGAACACCATGCCCAGCGCCTTGGCGTGTGGAATCGCCTCGATAAATTGCTGCGCAGCTTTGGTGTGTTCTTCACTCATCTCATACCCTCTTGTGCTGCGCCGATAAGACCGCCTCCGGTCTCAATTCGCAAGACCAACGGTTGCCCTCCTGCCCGCGAGACCCTAGTTTGCCGCCAAGGGAGCACCGCGTTATGTCCGAAATCAGACTGTCCTTTAAAGAGATGTGCGCCAAGTTTGACGTCACGCCACGTACTTTGCGCTATTATGAGTACATCGAGCTGCTGCAGCCCGAACGGCAGGGGCGATCCCGTTTCTATGGCCACCGCGAAGTGGCGCGGATGACGCTGATCCTGCGTGGCCGGAAATTCGGCTTCCCGCTGGAAGAGATCCGCCAATGGCTACTGATCCGCGATGACGAAGGCGATGTGGCCCAGCAGAAGGCCTGGGTGGTGATGGCCTCGAATCAGCTGAAACAGCTGGCCGAGCAGCGTCAGCAAATCGACGAAGCCATCGACGAATTGCAAAGCCTGCATGATGACACCCTAGCGGCCCTCGACGGTCGCTGATTCTACCCAGACCGTAAAAAACAGGGCGAACTTCACCGTACATTCACGATAATGACCCTAGAAAGCACCCATAGCGGGTGCTTTTTGCGTTTTGACGGAGCGTCATTCCTGCCCGTCAAAAAGATTACCTTGATTGATCCTACGTCAACACCCAAAGTGACGCGACGTATCAATTACGTAAACGTAAATCAGTGGTGTAGCCCTGTGACACAGCTCAAGCTCTGTCTTCCTGGGCCCATATGGAAAGCGTGAAAAAATGACCGAAGAAGACACAATGACCATCCGCGAAATGTGCGACGCATTTCAGGTCACCCCGCGTACCCTGCGCTTCTACGAAGCAAAGGAACTGCTGTTCCCGATCCGGGAAGGGCAGAAACGGCTGTTCACCAAAAGTGACCGCGCCCGCTTGAAATTGATCCTGCGCGGTAAACGTTTTGGGTTCTCGCTGGAGGAAATCCGCCAGCTTCTGGACCTCTATGACATGGGCGACGCCCAGCTGACCCAGCTGAGCCGCACCTATGAAGTGGCCCAGCAGCGTCTGGATGACATGATCCGCCAGCGCGACGAACTGGAAGAAGCGATCGACGAGCTGAAGGAACAAATGAAATGGGGCGCCGAAATGATCGTCTCACTTCAGGAGCAAAAAAACGCCGCTGAATGATTGCTGGATAATGCCAGTGGTCGCGGCCCTTCGTTACTTGGGAGAGAGACATGCCTAGCTATACCGCCCCCACCAAGGACCTGCAGTTTGTCCTGCATGACCTGTTGAACGTCAGCCAGTCCGACATCCCCGGCTACAGCGATCTGGAGGCTGACTTCACCTCCGCCGTGCTGGAAGAAGCCGGCAAGATCACCTCCGAGGTGCTGGCCCCGCTGAACGTGGTGGGCGACAAAGAAGGCTGTTCGCTGGACAACGGTGTTGTGCGCGTGCCGACCGGCTTCCAGGAAGCGTTTGATCAGGTCCGCGAAGGTGGCTGGACCGGCCTGGACATGCCGGAAGAGTTCGGCGGCCAGGGCCTGCCCTATGTGATGGGCACCGCGGTTGGGGAAATGTTCTCGGCCTCAAACCAGGCCTTCACCATGTATCAGGGCCTGACCCACGGCGCCGCCTCGGCCATTCTGGCCCACGGCACTGACCAGCAGAAAGAGACCTATCTGCCCAATATGGTCAGCTGTGAATGGACCGGCACCATGAACCTGACCGAACCGCATTGCGGCACCGATCTGGGCCTGATGCGCACCAAAGCAGAACCGCAGGACGACGGCTCGTTCAAAATCTCCGGCCAGAAGATCTTCATCTCGGCGGGTGAACATGAAATGGCCTCCAACATCATCCACCTGGTGCTGGCCAAGATCCCCGGCGGCCCCGAGGGCATCAAAGGCGTGTCGCTCTTCATCGTGCCCAAGTTCATGGTCAACGAAGACGGCTCTCTCGGCGCACGCAACGGCGTAAGCTGTGGCGCACTTGAAGAGAAAATGGGCATCCACGGCAACTCGACCTGTGTGATGAACTATGATGAGGCCACCGGCTACCTGCTGGGCACCGAACACAAGGGCATGCGCGCCATGTTCACCATGATGAACGAGGCCCGTCTGGGCGTTGGCATGCAGGGCATGGCCCAGGCCGAAGCCGCCTACCAGAACGCACTGATCTACGCCAAGGACCGCCTGCAGGGCCGTGACGTGACCGGTGTGAAAAACCCCGAAGGCCCCGCCGATCCGCTGATCGTGCACCCCGACATCCGCCGCAACCTGATGGATCAGAAAAGCTTCGTTGAGGGCGGCCGTGCCTTCCTCCTGTGGGGCGCAATGATGATCGACAAGGCGCACCGCAACGGCGACAAAGACGCCGATGGCCTGATCTCACTGCTGACCCCGGTGATCAAAGGCTTCCTCACCGATGAGGGCTACGACATGACCGTGCAGGCCCAGCAGGTCTACGGTGGTCACGGCTACATCGAAGAATGGGGGATGTCCCAGTTCACCCGCGACGCCCGGATCGCCATGATCTACGAAGGCGCCAACGGCGTTCAGGCGCTGGATCTGGTCGGCCGTAAACTGGCCCAGGACGGTGGCAAGCACGTGATGGCCTTCTTTGATCTGGTCAAGACCTTCATCAAGGACAACGCCGAAAACGAAGCGCTGAAAGCCGACTTCCTGGAGCCGCTGAAAGCCGCCTCCAAGGATCTGCAGGCGGCCGCTATGTTCTTCATGCAGAACGGCATGAAAAACCCCAACGCCGCACTCTCGGGTTCCTATGACTTCATGCACCTCTTTGGTCATGTCTGCCTCGGCCTGATGTGGGCTCAGATGGCCAAAGCCGCGCAGGAAGCGCTGGACGGCGGTGCTTCGGACAAGGCGTTTTATGAAACCAAACTGGCCACCGGCCGCTACTACATGGCCCGCCGCCTGCCGGCGACCGCCATGCACCTGGCGCGCATCAACACCGGTGCCGACACGGTGATGGCGCTGAACGCCGAACAGTTCTGAACGATCTAAACGGGGTGGGCCTTCGGGCCCGCCCTGCCCCTGTTGGTTGTGACCTCTCTGAGGTCAAGGGAGGACCGATGCCGAAACGTTTTCGCCTGACCCGCCGCATGCCCATCGCGATGACCGAGGACGCCTACCGGCGCCTGAAGAGGTTCTCGCAAGAGGCCGGGCTGGACGAGGGCGAGGCGATTTCCTTCCTGTTTGAAAACCTCGACGGGGTAATCGATGAGGAAAACTTCGGCCATAAACTGCGGCTGTTCAACGCAACGCTGGACGCCCGCAAACGCTAAATTCTCTGCGGCAGCGCGGGGGAAAATGACGGGAGAATAAGTATTTTTGAAACAGTGAAGCCCTGACGGGGCCCCTTCCCCACAAGCCTGGCTTCAAGATCGAAGGCAGGGAGCGGGAAAGAGGTTTCACCGTTTACGCCCATCGCCTCTCCAGGCTGTGACGCGCGGTCAGACTAGCCGGTCATGCTTAACAATGTGTTACTGAGCATCAGCAAATTCACTGTTTCAAAAATACTCAAAAAACGACGCAGCCGCAGGCCGCGCGCTTCGGGAGGAAGACCATGACCATCAAACTGCATTGCTTCGGCGAAAGCGGCAATTCCTACAAGGCAGCCCTGGCGCTGCAGCTCTCCGGCCTCGACTGGGAGCCGGTGTTTGTTGATTTCTTCAACGGCGCTGCGCGCCAGCCGGAGTATCTGGAAAACGTCAACGCCATGGGTGAAGCGCCGGTTCTGGTGGATGGTGACCTGAAGCTCAGCCAATCCGGCGTGATCCAGCAATATATCACCGACAAAACCGGCAAATTCGGCGGCAGCGATGCCGAGAAATACGATGTGCTGCGCTGGGTGCTGTGGGACAATCACAAACTGTCCAGCCAGGCTGGCATGACCCGTTTCCTGATGAACTTCCTGCCTGAGGACAAGCGCCCGCAACAGGTGATCCCCTTCATGCAGGGCCGCCTGAAGGCCGCCTATGCCGTGCTCGACAAACATCTGGAGGGGCGCGACTGGATCGTGGGCAATGGCATCACCAATGCCGACATTTCCTGCTGCGGTTACCTCTATTACCCCGAGCCCTTCGGTTTTGACCGCAAGGCGTGGTCCAACATCGACCGCTGGCTCGACAATATCTCCGGCCTTGAGGGCTGGAAGCCCCCCTATGACCTGATGCCCGGCCATCCTTCGGACCGGGCCTAAGCCGCAACCTGATTTCACACAGGAGAAGACAAGCGATGAAAGATGTCTTTATCTACGACGCGCTGCGCACCCCGCGTGGCAAGGGCCGCAAGGATGGCTCGCTGCATGAGGTGACCGCCTCGCGCCTTTCGGCCAATGTGCTGAACGCGCTGAAAGAGCGCAACAATCTGGACGGCCACGCCGTTGAGGATGTGATCTGGGGCAATGCCACCCAGGTGATGGAACAGGGTGCCTGCCTGGCGCGGACCGCAGTTCTGGCCTCGGACCTGGATGAGCGTATTCCCGGCCTGTCGATCAACCGCTTCTGCGCCTCGGGCATGGAGGCGGTGAACCTTGCCGCCAACCAGATCGCTGGCGGCGCAGGCGATGGCTACATCGCTGGTGGTGTTGAGATGATGAGCCGTGTGCCGATGGGCAGCGACGGCGCGGCTGTGGCGGCGGATCCTTCCGTGGCGATGGACAGCTATTTTGTCCCGCAGGGCATTTCGGCCGATATCATCGCAACCGAATATGGCTTCACCCGCGATCAGGCCGACGCGCTGGCCGTTGAATCGCAGCGCCGCGCCGCCGCGGCGATGGCCGATGGCCGTTTCGACAAATCGGTGATTGCCGTGAAAGACGTCAATGGCCTGACCATTCTGGACCGTGACGAATACCCCCGCCCCGGCACCGACATGCAGGCCCTGGGCGCGCTGAAACCGGCGTTCAAGGATCTGGGTGAAATGATGCCCGGGTTCGACAAGGTGGCCTTGCTGAAATACCCGCATCTGGAAAAGATCAACCACATCCACCACGCCGGCAACTCGTCCGGTATCGTGGACGGATCCGCAGGTGTACTCTTGGGCAACGAAGAGTTCGGCAAGAAGTTCGGTCTGACACCGCGCGCCCGCATCCGCGCCACCGCCAAAATCGGCACCGACCCAACCATCATGCTGACCGGCCCGGTCCCTGTGACCGAAAAACTGCTGGCTGACAGCGGCATGTCCATTTCGGACATCGACCTGTTTGAGGTGAACGAAGCCTTCGCTTCGGTCGTGCTGCGCTTCCAGCAGGCCTTTGACGTGGATCCGTCGCTGGTCAACGTGAACGGCGGCTCTATCGCGCTGGGTCACCCGCTGGGCGCAACCGGTGCCATCATCATCGGCACCCTGTTGGATGAGCTGGAGCGTCAGGACAAAGAGGTTGGTCTGGCCACCCTCTGCGTGGCCTCCGGCATGGGCGCCGCCACCGTGATCGAACGTGTGTAACCCAGGGGAAGAGTTGAGATTATGACTGACTTTACCATGAACAAAGATGCCGAGGGCATCGCCACCATCACCTGGGACACTCAGGGCAAATCCATGAACGTCATGAATGAGCAGGGGTTTTATGACCTCGACGCTCTGGTCGATGACGCTCTGGCAGATGACGCCGTCAAAGGCATCATCATCACCTCGGGCAAAGCGGGCTCTTTTGCCGGCGGCATGGACCTGAACGTGATTGCCAAGATGAAGGAAATGGCTGGCGACAGCCCGGAACAGGGCCTGTTTGACGGGCTGATGAAAATGCACGGCATCCTGCGCAAGATTGAGCGTGCCGGCATGGACCCCAAGACCAACAAAGGCGGCAAGCCTGTGGCCTGCGTGATGCCCGGCACCGCGCTTGGCATTGGCTTTGAAATCCCGCTCAGCTGCCACCGCACCTTTGTCGCCAATAACCCCAAAGCCAAGATCGGCCTGCCAGAAATCATGGTCGGCATCTTCCCCGGCATGGGCGGCACCACCCGTCTGGTGCGCAAGTTGGGGGCCATGGGCGCCTCGCCCTACCTGTTGCAGGGCAAACAGCTGAACCCCGCCAAGGCCAAAGCGGCCGGTCTGGTGGATGAGGTTTCCGATGATCCGATGGCGGCAGCGCGTGAATGGGTGCTGTCCGAGCCGAAGATCGTGAAGCCCTGGGATGAGAAGGGCTACAAAATGCCCGGCGGTGCCCCCTATCACCCGGCTGGCTTCCAGACCTTCGTTGGGGCCTCGGCCATGGTGAACGGCAACACCCAAGGTGCCTTCCCGGCCGCCAAGGCGCTCTTGAGCGCGGTTTATGAAGGGGCATTGGTGCCCTTTGACACCGCCATCAAGATTGAGGCCCGCTGGTTCACCAACGTGCTGATGAACCCCTCCTCCGCCGCAATGATCCGGTCGCTCTTCATAAATAAGGAAGCGCTGGAAAAAGGCGCCAACCGTCCCGCCGTTGCCGATGAGACCGTCAAGAAAGTTGGCGTTCTGGGCGCAGGCATGATGGGCGCAGGCATTGCGCTGGTTTCGGCCATGGCCGGTATCGAAGTGGTGCTGATCGACCAGAAACAAGAGGCCGCGGACAAAGGCAAAGCCTATACCGAGACCTATATGGACAAGGGCATCAAACGCGGCAAAGCCACGGCTGAGAAGAAAGAGCAAGTGCTTGGCCTAATCACCGCGACCACCGATTATGCTGCCCTCGCTGACGCCGATCTGATCATCGAGGCCGTGTTCGAAGACGTCGGCATCAAGGCTGAGGTGACCAAAGCGGTTGAGGCTGTGATCTCGGATGATTGCATCTTTGCCTCCAACACCTCGACCCTGCCGATCACCGGTCTGGCCAAAGCCTCCAGCCGGCCTGAGCAATTCATCGGCATCCACTTCTTCTCCCCCGTTGAGAAGATGCTGCTGGTCGAGATCATCAAAGGCAAGGAAACCGGCGACCGCGCGGTGGCCAAGGCGCTGGATTACGTCCGCCAGATCCGCAAGACCCCGATCGTTGTGAATGACGAACGGTTCTTCTACGCCAACCGCTGCATCATCCCCTACCTGAACGAAGGTGCGCGGATGGTCACCGAAGGGGTTGCCCCGGCGCTGATCGAAAACGCCGCACGTCAGCTGGGCTTCCCGCTGGGTCCGCTGCAGCTGATCGATGAGACCTCGCTGGAACTGGGTGTGAAGATCTCCAAAGCGACCAAAGCAGCGATGGGCGATGCCTACCCTGCCGATATGGGGCCAGTGGATGATCTGATGTACGCCATGGTCGAAGAGGGCCGTTTGGGCCGTAAATCCGCCGCAGGCTTCTATGCCTATGACGAAAAAGGCAAACGTCAGGGTCTGTGGGAAGGCTTGGCCGAACGTTGCCCGGTTGCCGCGGATCAGCCCTCGCTGATCGACGTGCAGCACCGTCTGATGTTTGCGCAGGTGCTGGAAGCGGTGAAATCGCTGGAAGAAGGCGTGCTAGAAGACATCCGCGAAGGCGACGTCGGCGCGATCCTCGGCTGGGGTTTTGCACCTTGGTCCGGCGGCCCGTTTAGCTGGCTCGACATCATCGGCACGCCCTATGCGGCTGAGCGTTGCGCAGAACTGGCCGAGACCTATGGCGATCGCTTCACCCCGCCTGCGCTGCTGAAGGAAATGGGCGACAAGGGTCAGAGCTTCTACGGTCGGTTTGACAAGGCGGCCGCAAAAGCCGCCTAAAGGCCCCGGTTAAGAACAGCAAAACGCGCCTCGAGATCCCGGGGCGCGTTTTCATTTGAGCAAATCTATCCGGTCCCGGTGGCCATGGTCAGCAGCACCGTCAAATAGATCCCGTAGCACAGCACAAACAGTGCGCCCTCCCGCCGGCTGACCGTCCAGCGGGTGCGGGCAAACAGCATCAGCACCAGCGACGCCGCCACCAGAACCCAGATATCAAGGCGCATGATCTCAGCCGGGATCTGCATCGGTTGCACCCAGGCGGTGATGCCTAAGATGCCCAAGATGTTGAAAATATTGCTGCCCAGCACATTGCCCAGAGCCACGTCACCTTCGCCTTTGCGCACGGCAATCACGGCGGTGGCCAGTTCCGGCATGGAGGTGCCGATCGCCACGATGGTCAGGCCGATCACCGCCTCAGACAGGCCCGCCGCCTCGGCAATGCTGACCGCGCCAGACACCAAGGCCCGCGCCCCCAGCACCGTCACAACCAACCCCGCCACGGCAATCATCAGCGACGGGCCCAGCGCCAGATCAGACCCCGGCACGGCCTCTGCTTCGGCCTCATAAACCTCCCCCGAAGGGGAGCCTTGATGCCGCATCTCATACCACAGCGTTGCCGCCAGATAGACGCAGAGGGAAAAGAAGAACAGCGCCCCAATCGGCCGTGTGGCTTCGCCGTTCAGGACCACGATCAAACAGGCCGTGGTGGCCGCGATCATCACCAGCCCGTCACGTTGAAACGCCCGTGGATCCACCGCCACTGGCGCCATCAAGGCCGCAACGCCGAGGATCAACAGGATATTGCCGATGTTGCTGCCAACCACATTGCCCACGGCAATGCCCGAAGACCCGGACAAGGCCGCCTGCAGGCTGGTCACCAGTTCCGGGGATGAGGTGCCAAAGCCCACCAGCGTCAGCCCGATCACCATGGGCGACAGGCCAAACCCCTTGGCGACAGAAACGGACCCGCGCACCAGCATCTCGCCCCCAAGGACAAGCCCAACAAGGCCAAGCAATACCAGCAGCGCCGCAGTCATCTGATCACCTCGTCATTCACACAAGGATCAGCTTAGCCCCTTTTCGCGCCATTGCGAGGGTCTTAGCCGCGATAGCCCAGCGCCGCCTCAGCCAGATGGGTGGTCAACTGGCGCAATTCCTCAAGTGGCATGTCCTTCAGCGCGCCTAGGCGGAAGTTCTTGCGCATCAGCGCCAGGCCAAACAGCACCGCCAGCAGCATCGCCGCGCGTTCCGCAGCGCGCGGCCCGCCGATGGTGTCGGCCAGCGGATCCGCCATGCCGTTTTGCACCATATCCTGAATGCGTGGCCCCATTTCCGGGTCGATGACATTGCTCAGCAACATGGAAAAGGCAGTGGCCGCTTCGCAGTGGTCATCCACCGGATGGGTGAAACTGGCCACCGCAGCTGCCAGCAGGCCATCGCGGTCAGCCGCCAGCGCCTCCCACGGGGCGACCTCGGCCAATGTGGCCTCAAACAGCCCTTGTTTGCCGCCGAAATAGCGTGACACCAAAGCCGCATCGACACCTGCCGCACCGGTGATATCGCGCACCGACACATTGGAATAGCCCCGCGTCCAGAACAGCTGGCGCGCCGCAACAAGCAGCTTTTCCCGGGTCGTTGGGGCCTTGGTCGTGAGTGCCTTGGTCATGGGCCATACCTAATAGCGGCAGAAAAAATGTCAACAAGTGTTGACCCCTGCAAAACCCTCCCTATATGAGGTGTCAACAACCGTTGACAATCCCTCATCTGACCCGCCAGGAGATCCCCATGGCCAAGAACCTTGCCCTCATCACCGGCGCCTCATCCGGCATCGGAACCGAATTTGCCCGCTACCACGCTGCCCGGGGCGGTGATCTGGTGATCGCAGCCCGCCGCGAAGCGCCGCTGCAGGCGCTAAAGGCTGAACTGGAGGCCGCACATGGCATCACCGTCACGGTGATTGCGATGGACGTCGGCTCCTCCGAACAGGCGACCAAACTGTTTGAGGTGATCAAGGCGCAGGGGCTTGAGATCGATGTGCTGATCAACAACGCCGGCTTTGGCGGCCACGGCGCCTTCCTTGATCGGGATCTGGCCAAAGATCAGGCGATGATTGACCTCAACGTCTCGGCACTGGTGACACTGGCCCATCTGGTCGGCAATGACATGCGCCAGCGTGGCGGCGGTAAGATGCTGCATGTCTCCTCCACCGCCAGCTTCATGCCCGGCCCCTATCAGGCGGTCTATTTCGCGACCAAAGCCTTCGTCACCTCCTTCAGTCAGGCCATCGACGAAGAGATGCGCAAGGACGGGATCACCTCCACCGCGCTCTGCCCCGGTCTGGTGGCCACCGAATTTGTTGAGGCCGCCGATCTGGGTGGCACCGGGCTGGCCAATCAGAAAGCCGCCACGCCGCAGTCCGTCGCCAAATGCGGCTATGACGCGATGGTCAAAGGCGATCTGATCGCCATCAACGATGGCCGCCTGTCTTTTATGCTGAACTGGATAACCCCTTTCCTGCCACGCCGCCGGATGCTGAAGATGATGGCGGGCATGCAGACCAAATAAGACCACGTGAACGGTGAACGCGCCCCAACGCGGGACGCGTTCCTATTCCGGTTATCCCAGCGCCATTGACGCCCGGACGGTTTGGATCGTTTGCTCGTAGAAGGTGTCGACGTCCCGCCGGGCGGCTTCGGTCTTTTTCAGCGCAAGCTCGGCCACGATCCCGTCGCGCAGGGCGCGGGTGGCGCGCATGCTGTAGGCATAATCGCGCATGTGATATCCCACAGCGATGCCGACAAATTCGCAGGCCCCGTCATCGTTCAGGTAGCCAACCTCAGACATGATCGGCTCACCATCATGACCGCCTGTCACCTCGCCCTCACAGCCGCGGTGAAACTCGGTGAACAGCCGGATCTGTGCCGCCTCGGTTGCGGCCTGCGCTTTGGGGATGTTGTCCAGCAACTCATTGGCGTTGGGATAGGATTTGCCAAGGATCGCCAGAATTGCGCTCTGCTGCGCAAGGGTCACATCATGCAGGGCTGAAATACGCACCAGATCCTCATCACTCAGGAATCCCGGGGCATTCAGCATCATGGTCAGCAGGAAATTATAGTTTGCATTGGCATTGGGCCAGGCATCACTGACCCGCCCCTCATCTGCCGTGCCTTCCCAAAGCGCCAGCGTGGTGGTCACGCTTTGAATGTCCGCATAGGCGCGGGCAAAGGTCATATCGCTGAAGAACCCGCGATATTCGCTGCGGGCCGCATCCAACTCAGCCGCCAGCGCGTTCAACTGGTTTTGCAGCCCTTGAATGGCCGCACCATTCACCATGCTTTCATAAAGCGCCCGGCCGATCCCCAGTATTGAAAACGCCGCCACAGCCACCGTGCCGGCATCTTTGGCCTCGACCATCTTAATTGTCTTTGCTTCCGTCATTCGTCGTTCCTAAAAATAAGTGAAAACAAACGCGTAAACGGCGGGCGACGCCTATCGCGCCAGACCGCCAGACCATTCAAACATGATGGATTTAGCCCGTTCAGGCCGCAGGACCAGTTGCGGCGCAATAGAATGCGGGCATTAAGGCTTAGACAAAGGCCGGATCTTCAAACCGGTAGCCGAAGCGTTCAATATCCTCGGCACAGATTTCCGCCAGGAAGGCCGCATCAGTGTCTGAGTAATAGCGGCGATAGTCCCCGGCACGTGATGAGGCATTGGCGCGGGGCAGATCAATGGTGAAGCCCAGATGGGCCTCCACCTCGGGCAGGTCCTCTTCCAGATGCTCCAGCCGGACGTATTGGTCACAAACCTCATTGCCGCGGGCATCGGTCATATAGTGCCGGGCGGGGGCCTGTTTCTGCGCCTGCCAGGTCATCGGATGCGACAGGAAGCCGGAAAACTCCTCACTTCGCGCCAGTTGGATGGCGGGGTGGTCAAAGGTCTGGCGTTGCAGCCAGTGATAATAGCTGACCATCCGATCCCAGGGGTTCCGCACCATCGTGAAGGTGAAGTAGCGCTCCACCTCATCCGGGCCGACCAGCCCTTCGATATCGGCAAGTGTTGAGTGTTTCCAGAGCCTTCCGCGCGTCTCAACCCCGTTGAAACGCCGCCGCCGTTTAGCCGCCTTTGGCGTATCCCCGATCAGCACATCATCTTTCTTGGCACGATCCTCCAACGCCAGCGCCATTGAGGTGCCACCGGTCTTGGGGATGTGAATGAAGATGTATTGCCGCCCGTGAGAGATAAACATGCCCCCAAGCTAGCCAATTTGACCCGGACGGAAAAGCCCGAAGCGCAGGTCAACAACAATGCTGCATCCGCAACATTATTTCACTCATACGCAATAATACGTTCTTTTCATTCTTGCCGCATCTGCACAATATACCCCCATCACGAACAGGAGGATCCCATGGGCTGGATGGCGGATGAAACAGGTCTAGGCAAAACGCAGGCGAACTATGTGCCGCTGACACCGCTGTCGTGGTTGCAGCGCGCGGCCGTGATTTACCGAGACCACCCGGCCGTGGTCTATGGCAGTCACCGCAAAAGCTACGGCGAATACCACGCCCGGGTCAGCCGGCTGGCCTCGGCCCTGAAAGGTCTGGGCGTTGCCCCCGGTGATGTGGTGGCCACGATCCTGCCCAACATCCCCGCCCAGGCCGAAGCGCATTTCGGCGTCCCCGCCTGTGGGGCAGTGCTCAACACCATCAACACCCGGGTGGAGCCCGAAACCATCGCCTATATTCTGGACCATGGCGGCGCCAAGGTGGTGCTTTGTGATCCGCAGTTTCTGCCCTCTCTCGCCACCGCGCTGGAGTTGATGGACGGCCCCGCCCCGCAGATCATTGAGGTTGCGGATGATCAGGCCGGCGTCCACGCCCATCGCCACTACATGGAGTATGAGGCACTCTTGGACAGCGGCGATCCGACCTTTGAGTGGGTCATGCCGCAGGACGAATGGGAAAGCATCGCGCTGAACTACACCTCCGGCACCACCGGGCGCCCCAAGGGGGTGGTCTACCACCACCGCGGCGCTTATCTGAACGCGATGGGCCAGGTGATCAGCTGGCGCATGGTGCTGCACCCGCGCTACCTGACCATCGTGCCGCTGTTTCACTGCAACGGCTGGTGCCACACCTGGCTGATGCCCGCGATGGGCGGCACGGTTGTGTGCTGCCGCGACATCACTGCCAAAGCCATCTATGACGCCATCGCCGACGAAGGTGTCACCCACTTCGGCGGTGCCCCCATTGTTCTGAACACCCTTGTCCACGCCGCCGAGGCCGACCGCCGCAGCTTCGACCATGTGGTGGAGGTGTTCACCGCCGGTGCGCCGCCCGCCCCCGCAACCCTTGCCGCGATTGAGCCGATGGGCTTCAACATCACCCAGGTCTACGGCTTGACCGAGGTCTACGGCCCCGCCACCGAATGCACCTGGAAATCCGATTGGGATCCGCTGCAGGGCGACGACCGCGCCGCGATCAAGGCCCGTCAGGGGGTTGCCATGCCCGCCTATGAACATGTCACCGTGGTTGATGAAAACATGCAGCAAATCCCGATGGATGGCAGCACACAGGGCGAAATCGTGTTTCGCGGCAACGGGGTGATGAAAGGCTACCTGAAAAACCCCGAAGCCACCGAAGAGGCCTTCAAGGGCGGCTATTTCCATTCCGGCGACATCGCGGTGCAACATCCCGACAGCTACGTGCAGATCGCGGACCGCGCCAAAGACATCATCATCTCAGGCGGGGAAAACATCTCCTCCGTCGAAGTTGAGGGCGTCTTGATGGCCCATCCCGATGTGTTGCTCTGCGCAGTTGTTGCCAAACCGGATGAAAAATGGGGGGAGGTTCCTTGCGCCTTTGTCGAATTGAAAGACGGCCACCAGGCAGAAGAGGCGGCCCTGATCGCCTTTGCCCGTGAACGGCTGGCCGGGTTCAAAACACCGAAAAAGGTCGTTTTTCAGGAACTGCCGAAAACATCGACCGGCAAAATCCAGAAATTTGAACTGCGCAGCATCGCCAGATCGCTCTGACGCGCGGGCGGCTTTGTCCCGGCTAATGGCACACGCGGGACCGGAAAAACGGGTGGGGGCCACGCCCACCCCGCATCCCGCGTTGCCGCCTTGGGTCTGCCCGTGTTATCCATCGGGAAAAACAGGCAGAGCAGCCCGCAATGAGCACCGCGCTACGCAAATATCAACGTCTGGAAGCCACCGCGCTCTGGCGTCCCACGCCCGAGGAGCAGCGGCGCGAGGTCATCGTTTCCATCGGCGATGCCACTTTGGTGATCACCGACATGCAGGACCGGGCACTGACCCATTGGTCCCTGCCCGCGCTGCAACGGGCCAATCCCGGCAGTTGGCCGGCGCTCTACCACCCTGATGGCGACAGCGGCGAAACCCTTGAACTGGCTGAGGGCGAGGAGGAGATGGTAGCCGCCATCGAAAAGCTGCGCGCGGCCATCGAAAAACGTCGTCCCCGTCCCGGACGACTGCGCTGGTGGATGATGGGCCTCTCGCTCAGCTCAGTTTTGGCGGTTGGGGTGTTCTGGTTGCCGGGGGCGGTTGTCGAGCACACCATCTCGGTTCTGGCCCCCAGTCAGAAACGCGCCCTGGGTGAGGCCCTGTTGGCCGAGGCAGAAGGGTTCAGCGGACAGCGCTGCCAGAAACCTGCGCAGGGTGCCGTGCTGACCCGGCTGGCCGAACGCATGCGCCCCATCGCGCCGAACACGCTGGACATTCACGTGGTGCGCGACAGCCAGGTTGAGGTGGCGATGCTGCCCGGCAACCTGATGCTGCTGAACAGTCGTCTGCTGGAGGATTACGAAGTCCCCGATGTGGCCGCAGGCTATATTCTGGCCGAACTCCTGCATGCCCAGTCCAATGACCCGCTGCACGGGCTACTGTCTGACAGCGGCATGCTGGCCAACCTGCAACTGCTGGCAACCAGCACTTTGGATGCCACCAGCCTGCGCAACCATGCCGAGGCCCTGCTGAGCGGCACACGGGGTGCCACCGTCCAGCCCACCCCGCATGAGGCGCTGCTGATGGCCTTCCGCACGGCGGAGGTCAAATCGACGCCCTATGCCTATGCCGTTGATCTGTCGGGGGAAACCACGCTTGCCTTGATTGAGGCCGATCCCTTCCCGCAGGCCGCGCCGCGCCCGGTTCTCAGCGATGCGGACTGGCTGCGTCTGCAGGCGATCTGCGAAGGCTAGGCCACATAGCGCCCAGCCAGAAACGCAAAAGGCCGGGAGATGCCCCGGCCTTACACATTCTCTGTCGAACCGCTTAGCGCAGATAGGCGTCCTTGAACCCCGACCGGCGCACGATTGACAGCGCCGCATTGGCCTGCCCGCTGTCGACAAAGGGACCAACCACCACCAGCTGCACCGGTTTGCCGCCGCGCTTGGCGTTCCAGATCCGCATGGGCAGACCTTTGGCCGCCAGATTGCCTGCTGTGCGTTGCGCATTGCCCGCTTGGGCAAACATCGCAACCTGCACATAGGTTTTCGTCGCCTCATTCGTCGTGGGGGTGGGCTTGGCGGCAGGCTTCTTTTTGGCCTGCTTCACCTTGCTGCGCACCGCCGGTGCCTTCGGTTCAGTCACAAAGGACTTGCTCGACAGGGTAGCCTGACCCGAAATCGACGTTGAGGTTGCCGCATTCTGCGCTGCGAAACTGGTGTAGGGATAGCTGAGGCCCGGATAGTGACGTGTCACATCCCGCCCCGAAGCCCGGTCAATCAACTGACGCGGCACGGTCTGCGTCCAGATCAGATCCATCGAGGCCTTACCGGCCATGGTCTGATGCGCCCGTTTCGGGTTCAGCCGATCATCTTCCCACAGCGGCCGGTAGCCTTCGGGGATGCCCACAAGCAGGGCCGAGCGCTGCTGCTTTTCATAGACATGCCGCGGCACAACCCGCTGACTGCCCGCGGCAACAGCCACATAATCCGAAGCCGCTGCCGCCTGCGTGCGGCTTTGCGGAACCGGCGAAACACTCTGCGGTGTGACCCGCACCCCGGTTGCCGACGGGGCCGAAGCGATGGTTGCCATCGGCGCCGCAAAGGTCCCCAGCGGCACGGTTGGGGCTGGAGTGGTTGCATAGCCCACCGGTGATTGCTGCTGTGGTCCGCAGCGCACGCCACTGCCGGAGCCCAGATATCGTTGACTGACGGCTGAGCCGCCGGGACAGGCCGGGCTCACGGGCTGCGCCACGCGGCGCGGGCTTGGCGCGGCCACAGGCGCGGGTGTTGATGATTTCACCACAGTGTCCGCAGGCGGTTGCGGCGCGGCCTGCACTGTGCTGCTGGTGCGCGGCTTAAACAGGGACGACAGGGTGAACCGGGGCTGACGCTGTGTGGTCGCTGCTGTTGTGGCGGCGGGGGCAATCACCTCGGCCTTTGGCGGGGCTTTGACCTGCGGCGCGGCAACCGTCGCCCGCGCGGTGCGCACCGGTTGTGTGGTGGCAGCAGGTGCAGGTTTCGGCGCAGCTTTCTGTGCGGCAGGTTTGGCGGCCACAACGGCCGGCACGGGATCTGGATCCGGGATCACCGGCAAATCAGCAGATTGCGCTTGCGCAAAGGTCGGCTTCGCGTTGCAGATGTGCTGACGGCTGCGGCTGACGCGGGGGATCCAGTTCACCAACCCGCCTGTGCTGGCGCGAATATAAACGCAGCCCCGGCTGTCAACATACTGGCGCCCATTGAAACTGCTGGGCGGAAACTCGGCAGGAATGCTGGTATCCGTGCGCGCCATTGCAGGCGCAACGGTAAAGCCGGTAGATGCAAGAATGACAGCGGTTACGACTGCGCGTTTAAAACTCATTTGTGCCCCCACACAATGTGCAGGGGCACTCTGCACGAATCAGCGACTCGTGTAAAGAATCGGGGCTTATTTTGTGCCGAACATCCGGTCGCCCGCATCCCCTAGTCCGGGCATGATGTAGCCTTTTTCGTTCAAACACTCATCAAGTGAGGCCGTTACGATCGGCACATCAGGGTGGGCTTCCTTCATTTTTGCAACGCCTTCAGGCGCGGCCAGAAGGCACATGAAGCGGATATTTGTGGCGCCTGCCTCTTTCAGCAGATCAATCGCAGCCGCCGAGGAATTGCCGGTGGCCAGCATCGGATCAACGGCAATGACCAGACGATCTTCAAGGTTTTCAGGCACCTTGAAGTAATACTGCACCGGCTGCAGGGTCTCTTCGTCGCGATAGAGGCCAACAAAACCCACGCGCGCACCGGGGATCAGCTCCAATACGCCGTCCATCAGGCCGTTGCCGGCCCGCAGGATCGACACCAGCGCCAGCTTTTTGCCTTGCAGCACCGGGGCGTCCATCTCTTCCATCGGGGTTGAGATGCGTTTGGTGGTCAGCTCCATTTCGCGGGTGATCTCATAGGCCAGCAGCTGGCTGATTTCACGCAGGAGACGGCGGAATTCGGGGGTGGCGGTGTCCTTATCCCGCATCTGGGTCAGCTTGTGCTGCACCAGCGGGTGGTCCACGACGGTCAGATGTTCGCTCATCAGGCTTCCAATCGCTGTTTGATACGTGTCTTTGTATCGGCGTCGCAGAAGGCGGCGTCAATCGCTGTCATATTCAAAGTTGTGAAATCTTCGGCGCCCCAGCCAAAGGCCTGCTCCAGCATTTCATATTCTTTGGTCATCGTGGTGTGGAAGAAGGGCGGATCATCGGTGGACACCGTGACCTTCACGCCCGCATCGCGCAGCCGTTTGATCGGGTGATCCTTGATCGACGGGTAAACCCCCAGCACCACGTTTGAGCCCGGGCAAACCTCCAGCGTGACACCTTCGTCGATGACCCGCTGCATCAGCGCCTCATCTTCAATCACCTGAACCCCGTGGCCCAGACGCTCCACCTTCAGATCATCCAGCGCCTGACGGATCGATTCCGGTCCGCCCCATTCACCGGCGTGGGTGGTCAGCTGCAGACCGGCCTCACGGGCGCAGTCGAAGGCCCATTTGAAGGTGCCTTGGGTGAACTGGTTCTCATCGCCCCCCATGCCGAAACCGGTGATGAAATCGCCCTTGGTTTCTGCCGCACATTGCGCGGTTTCCTTGGCCCATTCACCACCGAAGTGACGGATGCAGGTCACGATACCCTTCAGCGTGATGCCATGCGCGGCCTCAGCCTTGTCAGCCGCTTCCTGAATGGCGTGCAGGTATTCCTTCCACGCCCCCACATCACGGCCGCCGCAGAAATCGGGGCTGATGAAGCTTTCGGCGTAGATCACGCCGTTGGCGGCGCATTCTTCCAGCACGGCGGTGGTCAGGCGGGCATAGTCTTCGGGGCTTTTCAGCACCGAGGTAGCGGCTTCATAGACGCTGAGGAAATGCACAAAATCCTTGAAGGCATAGCTGCCGTCGTCGTTGAAGACACCCTCAAGGTCGACCTTCTTTTCATGCGCCAGCTGCCGAATGAAGGCGGGCGGGGCCGCGCCTTCGTGGTGCAGGTGCAATTCAACTTTGGGAAACTGGTTCCAGCTCATAGAAAACTCCGTCCTGGCCCTTCTGCGGCCACATCCAAATGCGCAGCCACCGAGGCTGCAACGTCAACAAAGGCGACCTGCCCAATGCTGCCAGCCCCCTTGCCCGCAATCAGCACCGGGGTACGTTCGCGGGTGTGGTCGGTGCCGGGCCAGCTGGGATCATTGCCATGATCTGCGGTGATCAGCAGCATATCGTCGGGGCGCAGCTGCGGCAGAATGGTGGATAGTTCAGCATCAAACCATTCCAAAGCCCGCGCATAGCCCGAGATATCGCGGCGGTGACCATAGAGGCTGTCGAACTCGACAAAATTGGCAAAGACCAAGCTGCCCTCTTCCGCCTCAGCCACCAGATCCTTCAGGTGGCCCATCAGCTGGGCATCTGACCCTTTGCGCAGATCATCGATCCCCCGCATTGAGAAGATATCGCCAATCTTTCCAACGCCATAGACCTTGCGCCCCGCACCCTGCACCCAGTCACACAGGGTGGCTGAGGGCGGCGCGATGGCATAGTCATGGCGGTTGGTTGTCCGGGTGAAGCCTTCAGCCTCAGACCCGATGAAGGGGCGGGCAATGACCCGGCCCACTTTCATGTCATGCAGATAGGGCGCCACGTCCTGACAGAGCTGCAACAGCCGGTCGAGGCCGAAATGCTCTTCATGGGCAGCGATCTGCAATACGCTGTCTGCCGAGGTGTAGCAGATCGGCCAGCCGGAACGGATATGTTCGGCGCCAAAATCGGCGATCACCTGGGTGCCCGAGGCATGGCAATTTGCCAAAATCCCTTCGGTGCCAGCATGTTGTGCAATGTGTTTGCTCAGCGCGTCGGGGAAGCTGGGCTGCTGATCGGGGAAATAATGCCAGTCCCACGGCACCGGTACGCCGGCCAGTTCCCAATGCCCCGATGGGGTATCCTTGCCCGGGGACACCTCGGTCGCCGCGCCCCAAAGGCCGGTTGGCTCTGCCGCCAGGCCCGGCGCCTCATCGCCCGAGGCCAGCGCAACCGCGCGGCCCAACCCAAGCGCATCCAAAGTTGGCAGTCTCAAAGGTCCGGAACGACCATCTTCACCGCGCCCCTCGGCGCAGCCGTCGGCAATATGGCCGACGGTGTTCGCGCCCGTGTCGGGCAGCGACCCGTTATAAAATTTGTCGGCATCAGGGGCGCCCCCGATACCGACTGAATCGATCACAACCAAAAATGCGCGCGCCATCTCAGCCGACCCTTTCGTGTACAAGAGGAGGCAGATCAGGGGGAGTTTCACCCAAGGCGATCGCCCCAAGCACCGCCTCGGCAGCCACATCCGCAGCCCCTTCCCGGGCCGCATGGATTCGCGCCAGCGGTTGGCCCTTTTGCACTTTTGCGCCCAGAACTGCAACCTCGGACAGGCCCACGGCCGGATCCACCACATCGCTTTCGACCTGACGCCCGCCGCCCAATTCGACCACCGCCAGACCCAGCGCATGACCGTTGATCGCGCTGACATAGCCATCCGCGGGCGCCGTCACCTCACGGATCACCGGCGCTTCGGGCAGGAAACGGCCCCAGTTTTCAATGAATTGCACCGGTCCACCCTGTGCCGCGACCATCCGGCCAAAAACCTCAGCCGCCTGTCCGCTGCGGATTGCTGCGCGCATTTTTTCAGCACCATCAGTGGCGTCTGTTGCCAGACCGGCATTGGCCAGCGCCACGCCGCCCAGTTCCGCGGACAGCTCAAACAGCGGCCCCTCAACCGCGCCCGTCAGCACCCGCATGGAACTGGCCACCTCCAGCGCATTGCCCAATTCCGGCGCCAGCGGCTGGTTCATATCGGTGATCAGTGCGGTGGTCGGGCAGCCGGCCGCATTGGCGGTTGAGACCAGCGCCGCGGCCAGCGCGCGGGCATCATCGGCGGTTTTCATAAAGGCGCCAGAGCCCACTTTGACGTCCAGCACCAGCCCTTCCAGACCCGCGGCCAATTTTTTCGACAGGATGGAGGCGGTGATCAGATCCAAGCTTTCCACCGTGCCGGTGACGTCACGCACCGCATAAAGCCGCTTGTCGGCTGGCGCCACCTCACCCGACGCCGAGACAATCGCGCAGCCCGCTTTGGCAACGACATCCTTGAACTGCTCCTCGCTGAGGCCGGTGCGGTAGCCGGGGATCGCCTCCAGCTTATCAAGGGTACCGCCGGTATGACCCAGCCCGCGCCCCGAAATCATCGGCACATACCCGCCGCAGGCCGCCAGTGCCGGCGCCAGAACCAGCGACACGCAATCGCCCACGCCACCGGTAGAGTGTTTGTCGATCACTGGCCGGTCCAGATCCCAGTGCATCACATCACCGCTGTCCCGCATCGCCAGGGTCAGACCCACCCGGCCCTCTTCGCTCATACCGTTCAAGAGCGCAGCCATGGCAAAGGCCCCGGCCTGCGCGTCACTGACGGTGCGATCGGATAAGCCCCTGGCAAACCACGCCAATTCTTCGCGGCTCACCTCTTGCTTTTCGCGCAGTTTGACGATGATCGCGCGTGCATCCATGGTTCAGCTCCGCTCCATATGGCTGGCGTCAAAGGCACCGGGCAGCAGGTCACCAATGGTGGTGGTCAGGATCGTGCCATCGGTGGTGGCCAGCGTGACCTTCACATCACGGGCGCCAAATTCCGCCAGTTTCTGACGGCAGCCACCGCAGGGCGGCACCGGCGCCGGGCTGTCAGCAATGACACAAACCTCAGTCAGTTCCTTTTCGCCCGCAGCCACCATTGCCGCGATGGCCCCCGCCTCGGCGCAGGTGCCTTCGGGATAGGCCACGTTTTCCACGTTACAGCCCTGATAGGTCACGCCGCCCTTTGACAGGATCGCCGCGCCGACCTTGAAATTGGAATAGGGCGCATGGGCGTTTTCACGGACCGCCGTGGCGGCCTCCAGCAGGCTGGTCTTCTCGGGCATCGACTGGGGCATTGTCAGGCATCCTTTTATTCTTGATCTTATAGGGGGTCTTGTGACCCTATTTTGTCGGAGTGCAACCGGCAACGGTTACGTATTTTTTGACCGAATGGAAAACTTTTGACCAAACGTGGGGCACAATGCAAGCGCCCTGTTAGCGCTAAGCTGAAATCAGCGTCTTTCGCAGAGAAAGAATATAGTTTAACACTAAACTACCAGATTTTATGAGGCGATCCGATGTCCGACAGCCATAACGAGAAACTGCGCCAGGCAGCCCTGTTTTACCACGAACACCCGAAACCCGGGAAGCTGGAGGTGCGCGCCACCAAACCGCTGGCCAACGGCCGCGACCTGGCCCGCGCCTATAGCCCCGGCGTGGCTGAGGCCTGTCTGGAGATCAAATCCGAACCCTCAGACGCCAGCCGCTACACAGCGCGCGGCAATCTGGTGGGCGTTGTGTCCAACGGCTCAGCCGTTCTGGGCCTCGGCAACATCGGCGCGCTGGCCTCCAAACCGGTGATGGAAGGCAAGGCGGTTCTGTTCAAGAAATTCGCCAACATCGACTGTTTCGACATCGAGGTTGAAGAAAAAGATCCCGAAAAACTGGCCGAGATTGTCTGCGCGCTGGAGCCGACCTTTGGCGCGATCAACCTCGAAGACATCAAAGCCCCCGACTGTTTCATCGTGGAAAAGATCTGCCGGGAAAAGATGAACATCCCCGTCTTCCACGATGACCAGCACGGCACCGCAATCGTTGTTGGCGCCGCTGCGACCAATGCGCTGGAAGTGGCGGGCAAACGCTTTGAGGACATCAAGATCGTCTCCACCGGTGGTGGCGCGGCGGGCATTGCTTGCCTCAACATGCTGCTGAAACTGGGTGTGAAACGTGAAAACGTCTGGCTCTGCGATATTGACGGTCTGGTTTACGAAGGCCGCACCAGTGAGATGACGCCGCAGAAGGCGGAATATGCCCAAGCCAGCGACAAACGCACGCTGGATGAGGTGATCGACGGCGCCGACATGTTCCTGGGCCTGTCCGGCCCCGGCGTGTTGAAGCCTGAAATGGTGGCCAAGATGGCGGATCGCCCGATCATCTTTGCGCTGGCCAACCCGACCCCGGAAATCATGCCAGACCTGGCCCGCGAAGTGGCGCCTGAGGCGATCATCGCCACCGGCCGCAGCGACTTCCCCAATCAGGTGAACAACGTCCTGTGCTTCCCGTTCATCTTCCGCGGCGCGCTGGATGTAGGCGCGACTGAGATCAACGATGAGATGTGCGTCGCCTGTGTGCAGGGCATCGCCGAACTGGCCCGCGCCACCACCTCGGCTGAGGCGGCAGCGGCCTATAAGGGCGAACAGCTGACCTTTGGCTGTGACTACCTGATCCCAAAACCCTTTGATCCGCGTCTGGTTGGCGTGGTCTCCGCCGCCGTGGCCAAGGCCGCAATGGACAGCGGCGTCGCCACCCGCCCGATTGAGGATCTGGAGGCGTATAAGCACAAGCTGGATCAGTCGGTCTTCAAATCGGCGCTGCTGATGCGGCCGCTGTTTGAAAGCGCCCGCGCCGCCTCGCGCCGGATCATCTTTGCTGAGGGTGAAGATGAACGTGTGCTGCGCGCCGCGCAGGCCATTTTGGAAGAGACAACCGAAACGCCAATCCTGATCGGCCGCCCCGAGGTTCTGGAGGCGCGCTGTGAACGTGCTGGTCTGACCATCCGCCCGGGGCAGGACTTTGAGTTTGTGAACCCGGAAAACGACCCGCGCTATTTCGACTATTGGAACAGCTACCATCAGCTGATGGAACGCAAAGGCGTCACCCCCGATATCGCCAAGGCGATCATGCGCACCAACACCACCGCCATTGGCGCGGTGGCCGTGCAGCGCGGTGAGGCGGACAGCCTGATCTGCGGCACCTTTGGCGAATACCGTTGGCATCTGGACTACATCCAGCAGATCCTAGGCAGCCAGACCCTGACGCCCCATGGCGCTCTGTCGCTGATGATCCTTGAGGATGGCCCGCTGTTCATCGCTGACACGCAGGTGAATGAGTTGCCGACGCCGGACCAGCTGGTGCGCATCGTCGAAGGCGCCGCCCGTCACGTCCGCCGCTTTGGTCTGGAACCCAATATCGCGCTGTGTTCGCAGAGCCAATTCGGCAACCACAAAGAGGGCTCCGGCAAACGACTGCGTGAGGCGCTGGAGATCCTCGACAGCCGTAATCCTGACTTCTGCTATGAGGGCGAGATGAACGTCGACGTGGCGCTGGATCCCGAACTGCGTCAGCGTATCTTCCCCCGTTCCCGGATGCAGGGCGCGGCCAACGTGCTGGTTTTTGCCCATGCCGATGCGGCGTCGGGTGTGCGCAACATTCTGAAAATGCGCGCTGACGGGCTGGAGGTAGGTCCGATCCTGATGGGCATGGGCAACAAGGCCCATATCGTCAGCCCTTCGATCACGGCGCGGGGGCTGTTGAACATGGCCGCCATCGCCGGCACACCGGTGGATCATTATGGCTAAGGTCCTTTATTGGGGGGGGCACGGTCTGGCCGTGCTCCTCCTGACATTGTTGACCTTTGTTGGCGGGATCGCCTGGGCCGTTGCGCTCTTTGGGACCCGCATCCACTTCCTCTTCCGCTTTGCGCTTGTCTATGTGGCTCTGTCACTTGCCCTACTGTGGGTGCCCTATCTGCTGCATCAGAACGGCGTTGTGGCCGTGCCGCGGATCAGCACCAGTTTCCAATCTTCGCCGTTTCTGAGAACCCCGGTGATCTACCGGGTGCTGAACCGCGATTTTGTCAGGCCGGAACTGCGCGGCGTCGCCCGGGATCTGGCCGATCACATGGCCCAACGGTTTCCCGCCACCCCGCGCACAGTGACCTATGCGCTGGATGGCAACTTCCCCTTCTTTGACGGGCTGCCCCTGCTGCCCCACCTCAGCCATGATGACGGCGAGGCACTGGATCTGGCGCTTTACTGGCAGGATGCAAATGGCGCCTATGTTGCGGGCCCCGGCAAATCGCCGCTGGGATATTGGGGCTATGTGGACGGCCCAAGCGATTGCCCAACGCGCCCGGATGATCTGCGCTGGGATATGGACTGGCTGCAGCCGCGCCTGCCGGATCTGCAACTGGATGTCGCCCGCACCCGCGAAGCGCTGATCTGGCTCAGCCAGGACCGCCGGGTGCATAAGATCCTGGTCGAACCGCATATCCTGGCCCAGATCGGCTACGACCACCCCAAGATCAGGTTTCAGGGCTGCGCGGCGGCGCGCCACGATGACCACATCCACATTCAGCTGTGATCCAGAATCACGCAGTCCTCACACCCGCCGCAGCTAACTTTGCAAACTCCACCGTAATTTCCCCGTATTTCTTGCAGAATTTGCTGCTTTGCAAAACTTTGCAGAGTGAATTTGGAAGATTCTGCAAATATCTGCGTATTTCTGTCACTGTTGGCGGCAACATCCTTGCCTCAACGGAAAGCCCTCCCCTACACCTGAGACAAGCAATTTAAGGAGGAGGCATCTGATGACATATAAAGAGGTCTATGAAGGCTGGAAGGCCGACCCGGAAGCGTTCTGGCTGGACGCGGCCAAGGCCATTGACTGGGACGTGGCCCCGACCAAGGCGCTGCATGCCGACAATGCTCCCCTTTATGAATGGTTCAAAGACAGCAAGGTCAACACCTGCTGGAACGCCGTGGACCGCCATGTTGAAGCCGGTCGCGGTGATCAGGTGGCGATCATCCACGACAGCCCGGTCACCGGATCGAAGAAGTGGATCACCTATGTTGAGCTGCGCAACCGGGTGGCCATGCTGGCGGGCGCGCTGCGGGCCAAGGGTGTCGAAAAAGGCGACCGCGTCATCATCTACATGCCGATGATCCCCGAAGCGCTGGAGGCCATGCTGGCCTGTTCCCGTCTGGGCGCTGTGCATTCGGTGGTGTTTGGCGGTTTTGCCTCCAACGAACTGGCGGTGCGCATCGACGATGCCAAGCCCAAGGCCATCATCGCCGCCTCCTGCGGGATTGAGCCGGGCCGCACCGTGCATTACAAACCGCTGCTGGATGGCGCCATTGAACTGGCGCAGCACAAGCCCGACTTCACCGTGATCTTCCAGCGCGAAAACGAAGTGGCCGAGCTGAAAGAAGGCCGCGATTTCAACTGGCACGGCTTCCAATACGGGGTGGAACCGGCGGACTGTGTCCCGGTGGAGGGCGACCACCCTGCCTATATCCTCTATACCTCAGGCACCACCGGCCAACCCAAGGGCGTTGTGCGTCCCACCGCGGGCCATCTGGTGGCGCTCAACTGGTCGATGAAGAACCTCTACAACGTCGATCCCGGCGATGTGTTCTGGGCGGCCTCAGATGTGGGTTGGGTCGTTGGCCACAGCTACATCTGCTACGGCCCGCTGATCCACGGCAACACCACCGTTGTCTTCGAAGGCAAACCCATCGGCACCCCGGATGCGGGCACCTTCTGGCGGGTGATCGAAGAACATAAGGTCAAAAGCTTCTTCACCGCCCCCACCGCCTTCCGCGCAGTGAAGCGCGAAGACCCGCGCGGGGAGTTTGTGGAGAAATATGACCTCTCCTGTCTGGAACAGGTCTATCTGGCGGGCGAACGGGCGGATCCGGACACCATCGTCTGGGCGCAGGAACAGCTGAACGTGCCGGTGATTGACCATTGGTGGCAGACCGAAACCGGCTGGTGCATCGCCGGCAACCCCTTGGGGATCGAAGAGCTGCCCACCAAACTGGGCAGCCCCGCCGTGCCTTTGCCAGGCTATGACGTGCAGATCCTGGATGAAGGCGGCCACCCGGTGCCTGCCGGTGAACTGGGCGCCATTGCCATCAAACTGCCCCTGCCCCCCGGCACCCTGCCGACCCTGTGGAACGCGGAAGAGCGGTTCAAGTCCTCCTACCTCACCACCTTCCCCGGCTACTATGAGACCGGTGATGCCGGCATGATTGATGAGGACGGCTACCTCTCGATCATGGCGCGGACCGATGACGTGATCAACGTCGCCGGCCACCGCCTGTCCACCGGCGGCATGGAAGAGGTACTGGCCGCCCACCCCGATGTGGCCGAATGCGCGGTGATCGGCGTGTCGGACGATCTGAAAGGGCAGCTGCCTCTGGGCTTCCTCTGCCTCAACGCCGGTTGTGACCGGTCCCACGATGAGGTTGTGAAAGAGGTCGTCAAACTGGTGCGCGAAAAGATCGGCCCGGTTGCTGCCTTCAAACTGGCCGCCGTTGTGGACCGCCTGCCCAAGACCCGGTCTGGCAAGATCCTGCGCGGCACCATGGTGTCGATCGCAGATGGCAAAGACTACAAAATGCCGGCCACCATCGATGATCCGGTCATTCTGGATGAGATCAAAACATCCCTGCAGGGGCTGGGCTACGCGGCTGCCTGAGCGGCCAGGCCAGCCTGAGACTACAGAAAACGGCGCGGAACTCTGCGCCGTTTTTCATTGGGCCGCTTTCATTGGACTTGCGACCTCAGGGAATAACCAAAGCGTCCGGATCCCGGCCCGCCCGGGACCAGAGCGGCTCCAGCTCAGCCTGCACTTTGGGCGCCAGTGGCGCGATGCGCAGCGCCTGCAGATAGGCCTCAATCGCGGCAGGTTCATCACCGCGCGCCGCCTCAATCCGGGCTTTCAGCCGCCAGGCGGGCCAGTTGACCTCGGACTGGTGCAGGATCGGCGCCAGCATGGCCAGCGCCGCCTCCTGCTCACCTGCATCCTGCAGGAATACAGCAAGGTTGTAGCGGGCGATTGCAAATTCGGGATAGCGGGCCACCAGATCCTCCATCGCCCTGCGCCCCGCCATCGTGTCGCCAGACAGGAAAAGCGCCATCGCACGCTGCTGCAGCAACATCGCATTGTCTGGCGCCACGCTCAGCCCCTTCTCAGCCGCCAACAGGCTGAGGTCAAAACGCTGCTGCGCCAGGGCGCTGCGGGTCAGAACCAACCAGGGCTCAAACCCGCGCACAGTGCCCTCTGCCTCCATCTGGCGCAGCAAGGCCTCCAGCTGTTTGGCAGCTGGGGCGTATTTATATGAGGTGTAGCGCAGCCCGCCGATCAGCTTGGCCATCTCCGCCTCCTGCGGGGTGAGCCCCTGATCGGGATAGAGCAGCGTCACCGCCGCAACCTTGGCCGGCCGTTTGCGCATTGGTGCCACCAGAACCGACAGCGGGCCCGGATCACGTTGGATCCGGTGGTCGGTCATCGTGGTATGGATCACATCCTGCGTGCGGCGGGTGGGCATATGGCAGGAGGTACATTCACCCTGCGGATCCACATCCGGATGCGGATCCCCCGACGCCATCACCGGCAGATCACGCCCGTCCACCTCATGACAGCTGAGGCAGATCTGCCGATAATGATCCGCGCGTTCGGCCACCGGCACCTTGCGATGGGGATCATGGCAGGTCAGACAGCCCAGCGCGTTGTCCTGCCCCAAAGTCTGCGTGAAGCATGCGCTTTGCTCCATCCGATAGGGATGGTGATTGATGTCAAAGCGCTGCGACTGGTTACGCGTCTCATCGCGGATATCCAGCAACGTCTTATAGTCCTGCAGCGGCTCCCCCGGTCGGAAGGAATAGGCCCCGCGCCCGGGCCGCAACTCGGGCGTAACAGCGACCGAGGGCTGCATATGGCAGCCATAACAGATGCCATATAGCTCCTGCCGCGGCAGATCGATCGGGTTAACGATGGCGGCTTTGATCACCTCGGTTTCCGGCTCTTCGCTATAAAGCGCCCGCAGATGCGCCGCGCCGGGACCATGGCAGCGCTGACAGCCGATCCCTTCGGGCAGATCCACCGGATAGGTCTGGGGCATCCCCTCCAGATCGCTGCCCTCTGGCACATCGGGGAAGGCGTTGTGACAGGCCATGCAGCGATGGCGCACCTGCCGGTTGACGCCAAGATGATCGGCCTCTTCATAGCCCGGCGCCATTTCCCACAGACCACCCTGCAGCGTGTACCACGACAGCGGCAGCTGCATCAGCTCCCCTGAGCCGGTGCGATAGAGGTAGATCCGCGAGTGGTGCCCCGATCCCAGGATCCAATCGACACGGGTTTCAAACACGTGGGTGCGCTGGCCATTGGCGTTCAGCTGATAGCGACGGAAATGATAACGCCCCTCATCAACCCACAGTTCGTAATGCCGGTTGGAGGGTTCATGGTAAAACCGCCCCACCCCATCGGCATCAAAGCGCTCAATCACCTCCGCGCGATCCGCCCTGACGAAGCTTTTGCCCATCCCGACCTGCTGGAAGCTCTCCCATTTGTCGCTGTGGCACTCGCCGCAGACCGCATCGGGCACATAGCCCGCCGCCGCCCCGCTGGTGACGGGGATCTCAAGCCCGACCAAGGGTTCCACAGCGCCCGCCTCAGCCAAGCCGAGGACAGGAAAGGCAAAAACAAAGCTCAAAAACGTGATGGCTAGGCAGCGCATATATCCTCCATGCGCGATAATCTGGCGTCTCAATCAATTGCCGTACCCTAGGCGCTCCGGGCATCTGCAGGCAAGAACCGGGCTTTCCCCGTATTGACCGTCAGGGTTTTGGTAGGTTCCTCTACCGTAAACGGAGGAGAGACATGACAACATCCCGCATTCCCGGGCTGCATAAGATGGGGCGCGCCGAACGGCTGGAGGCCGTGGCAAGCGCCGCTGACCTCAGCGCAGACACCAAGACAGCCCTGAGCCGCAACAGTGCCACCGCGGATCTGGCGGATCACCTGTCGGAAAACGTGATCTCAACCATTGAGGTGCCGCTGGGGGTGGCCACTAATCTGGTGGTCGATGGCACGGAGGTGCTGGTGCCGATGGCGACCGAGGAAAGCTCGGTCATTGCGGCGGTCTGCAACGGCGCACGCGCCTGCCGCCCAAGCGGCGGCGTGGTGACAGAGGCGGACGATCCCGTGATGATCGCGCAGGTGCAGATCACCAATGTGCCAGATGTCGCGGCAGGTCAGGCAGCCCTCTTGGCGCAGGAGGCCACGATCAAATCGGTCTGCGACGGATGTGACCCGATGCTGGTGTCGCTGGGCGGCGGGTTTCGCGGGCTAGAGGCGCGGGCGCTGGAAAACGGTATGCTGGTTCTGCACCTGCATGTGGATGTGCGTGACGCGATGGGGGCCAACACGGTCAACACCATGGCCGAAACGCTGGCGCCACAGATCGAAACCTGGACCGGCGGCACCGTAGGGCTGCGCATCCTGTCAAACCTTGCTGACAGGCGGCTGGTGCGCGCCCGGGCCCGCTGGGCGGCGGAGGAGATTGGCGCCGACACAGTGGCAGACATCCTCAACGCCTATGCTTTCGCCGCCGCTGACCCCTACCGGGCCGCGACCCACAACAAGGGGATCATGAACGGCATTGATGCCGTGGCATTGGCCACCATGAACGACACCCGCGCGATTGAAGCCGGGGCGCACGCCTATGCCGCCACCCGTGGTCCAGGCTATGCGCCGCTGATCCGCTATTGGCAGGAGGGGGAGGATCTGATGGGGGAAATTGAGTTGCCCCTGGCCATGGGCATCGTCGGCGGGGCCACCCGCGCCCATCCCACCGCACAGGCCGCGCTGAAAATCATGCAGGCAGACGGCGCAGACCGATTGTCCCGGGTGACGGCGGCTGTGGGGTTAATCCAGAACTTCTCGGCCCTGCGCGCCTTGGCCACCGAAGGCATTCAACGCGGCCACATGAGCCTGCATGCCCGCAACGTCGCCATCACCGCAGGGGCAACCGGGGCGCAGGTGGATCAGATCGCACAGGAGATGATCGCCCGCAAAACCATCCGCGAAGATGTGGCCCGGGCCTTGCTGTCAGAAGGGGCGCCCTAAGACGGCTTAAACAAACTGCTCCCGCAGCAGCCGTTCTTCCAATCCGTGACCGGGGTCAAACAGCATGTTGTGGGAAATCTCCGGCTCAGACTGGATTTCCACCGACAGGACATTGGGCACCAATGTGCTGTCAGCCTCAGCCATCACCGGGCGTTTGCCCGGCTCAATCACATCAAAACGCACCTTCGCCGTGGAGGGCAGCAAGGCCCCCCGCCAGCGCCGGGGGCGGAACGGCGCAATCGCGGTCAGCGCCAGCACATCCGATCCAATCGGCAGGATCGGCCCATGGGCGGAATAGTTATAGGCGGTGGACCCCGCCGGCGTCGAAATCAGCGCCCCATCGCAGACCAGTTCCTCCATCCGCAGGCGCCCGTCGATTGTGATCCGCAGCTTCGCCGCCTGTGATCCTGAGCGCAGGACCGAGACCTCATTCAGCGCCAATTCGCGATGTTTGGTGCCATCTGCGCAGGTCGCCAACATGGAAAGCGGGTGAATCACCGCCTCCTCCGCCTGCTGCAGACGTTCCATCAGATCGCCCTCGGCATATTCGTTCATCAAAAAGCCAACGGTGCCGCGATTCATCCCGTAGACAGGTTTCGCCAGATCACGGGTCCTGTGCAGCGTGGCCAGCATGAAACCGTCACCGCCCAAAGCGACGATCACATCGGCCTCGGCCTCCTCGACATTGCCATAGCGGCTGATCAGCGCGGCACGGCCGGTTTGGGCCGATGGGCTGTCACTGGCGACAAATGCGATTTTCATAGTTAACCCGGCACCCTGTAGTTTCCGATAGGCGTCATTCGTGCCGATCGAAACACAAGTTCACAGCAAGTACCACCCCTGCCGCCAACACACGCCACTTGGTCGCATTCATAGCTTTCCGATTCACCATTATTCCGTTACCTAGCCGCCAACCCTATCCCATGACCCAGCCATGACGGAGCGTCCCATGTCCGATACCGGTTTCTTCACCGAAAGCCTCTCTTCCCGCGATCCTGAGCTGTTTGGCTCCATCACCGATGAGCTGGGCCGCCAGCGCAACGAGATCGAGCTGATCGCCTCGGAAAACATCGTCTCTGCCGCCGTGATGGAAGCGCAGGGTTCGGTGATGACCAACAAATACGCCGAAGGCTACCCGGGCCGCCGCTACTATGGCGGTTGCCAGTATGTCGATGTGGCCGAAAACCTGGCCATTGAGCGCGCGAAAGAGCTGTTCGGCTGTGAGTTCGCCAATGTGCAGCCCAACTCGGGCAGCCAGGCCAACCAGGGCGCCTTCATGGCGATGATCAAACCCGGTGACACCATCCTGGGAATGAACCTGGCCTCCGGTGGTCACCTGACCCACGGCGCCGCGCCGAACCAGTCGGGCAAATGGTTCAACGCCGTTCAGTATGGCGTACGTCAGCAGGACAACCTGATCGACTATGACGAAGTTGCCGCCCTGGCCCGTGAGCACAAGCCGGCGCTGATCATTGCCGGTGGTTCTGCCATCCCGCGTCAGATCGATTTCGCCAAGTTCCGTGAGATCGCTGATGAGGTTGGCGCCTACCTGATGGTAGACATGGCCCACTTCGCCGGTCTGGTTGCTGCGGGTGAACACCCCTCGCCCTTCCCCTATGCGGATGTGGCCACCACCACCACCCACAAGACCCTGCGCGGTCCGCGCGGCGGCATGATCCTGACCAACAACGCCGATCTGGCCAAGAAGATCAACTCGGCCATCTTCCCCGGCATTCAGGGCGGCCCGCTGATGCATGTGATCGCGGCCAAGGCCGTGGCCTTTGGCGAAGCGCTGCGTCCTGAGTTCAAAGAGTATCAGAAACAGGTGCGCGCCAACGCCGATGCGCTGGCCGACCAGCTGATGAAGGGTGGTCTGGACATCGTCACCGGCGGCACCGACACCCATGTGATGCTGGTGGACCTGCGCCCCAAAGGCGTAAAAGGCAACGCCACCGAAAAGGCCCTGGGCCGCGCCCATATCACCTGCAACAAAAACGGCATCCCGTTTGACCCGGAAAAGCCGATGGTCACCTCGGGCATCCGTCTGGGCACCCCGGCCGGCACCACCCGCGGTTTTGGTGAGGCCGAGTTCCGCCAGATCGCAGACTGGATTGTCGAAGTGGTAGACGGTCTGGCCGCCAACGGTGAAGAGGGCAACGGCGCAGTTGAAGCCAAGGTAAAGGCCGAGGTCGAAGCCTTCTGCGCCAACTTCCCGATGTACCCGAACCTGTAAGCAGGTCTGACATCAAGAAATCAGAACCCCCGGCCCAATGGACCGGGGGTTTTTCTTTGGCGCAAGCCCTCAATACCAGAAGCGCGACAGGTGCTTTTCGTTTTCCGCCCGCAGCGCCGCACGGCAGCGCCTATGTTGGGCAAGTCGCGCTTCGTGTTTTTTTGGCAAGTGTTTACCCACGTCTATCTTGCGTGGCGTTTGGCTGAACCAACTGGTAAGTTTCCCAAACATTGAAAATGTCTCCGTTAAGATCTGTCTATCTGTCAGCTTAGCGAAGACGGCTGCGGTGACAGCTGCACTTCAGCTGCCACCTTGTAAGCAGGGCTTACACGTCTTCGCGCAGGGCCTCCTCCAGCATCTTTTCATTGCGGGCCTCTTCGATCTTGCGAATGCGGTCCTCACTGGAGCGGGCGTCAAAGCGATACTTCACCACGTTGATCAGGCTCAGCGTCAGCAACAGGATGCCCATGCCCCAGAACCCTTTGGTGGCCAGCGGCACCTCAGTCGAAAGCCACAGTGAGACGCCCAGCATCCCATAGGCAATGGCGACACCAGCCATGTTGAGAAGGACGATAAGGGCGTTGTCATTACGATCGGTCATTTCAAAATTCTCCTAATTCTATCAGTGGCCTATCAGTGGCCTATCAGGTGTTGGGTTGGGGATTATTTGGTTTTCAGCCGCGCCAGCACATCGGCGGCGGTAGATTTTGTGGCGGGGCCAAACCCGGCCTCGGCAAGGGTATCGGTGGCGCTGCCGGGGGTCAGATCGGCGTCAATCTCATTCAGGATCATGGACTGCTCAAAGGGGTCCTCACGGTCCAGCACCCGGGCGATCAACCCTTCGGCCTCTTCAAAGGCGCTGTCCTTCGCCACATGACGTCCCAGCCGTTTCTGCATCTGCTGTTCCTTATGGGCCGCACGGGCCTGCAGGGCGCCCTGCTTCAGATCCAGAATGCGACGGTGGGCGCGTTCAACCGAGTGTTTCAGCTGCATCACCCGGGCCTCCAGCCGCTCCAGCGTCTGTTGGCGCTGCTGGCGTTCGTTTTCCATGCGGGCAATGGCGTCCGCCGCCTGCATCGCCAGATCCTCACGCCCGCCCTCCAATGCGGCGGTGGCGCGGCTGGTCAGATCCGCGATCTGCCCGTCAATCCGCTCCAGCTGGCTGGCTTCGCCGCGCTGTTTCTGCATCAGGCTGGCCAGGGTGAACTTGGCATTTTTTAAACCCGCCTCAGCTTCGCGGATTTTCTGATCGATCAATTCAATCGCGTAGGTGTCGCGCAGACGCTCTTCTGCACGGGCATTTGCGCCGGTCACCAGGGTCTTCAAAGTCGAGAACATTGTCTTTCCTCCAATTCACTTGCGATGCTGTCGTGAACATCGTTCATGAATTAGAGATAGGATATTCCTGAACATCGTTCAAGACATTTTTTGAACGATGTTCAATTTTTTCCGATTTGGCCCAATACCTGCGAGATCATTTCTGCGATCTGATCGCGTGGCACCCCGGAAATCCGCTGCTGCAATCCCAACAAAACCATACCGTGCACCGAGGAAAATAAGGCCCGCGTCATCAATGACAGCTCATCGCGGTCCTTTTCCGGGAACAGCTCGGCCAAGGGCGCCGCGATCAATGCAAACAACTCGCCCAAGGCCTGCATATACCACTGTGGCACCGCATTTTCGGTCGACATGTCCACATCAAACAGCGCCCGCCACAGGTGAGTATTGTCGGCAGCATAGCCCAGATAGGCGTGGCTCATGCGAATCAACCGGGCATTTGGATCCAGATGCTCCGCCCCTTCGAGTGAGCCGCGCACCGTCGCCCCCAATTGCTGAAAGGTGCGGCCGTTCACCTCCAGCACCAGCGCCGTCATATCTTCAAACACATTGTAAATCGCCCCAAGGGCGCACCCCGCCTCTTTCGCCAACTGCCGCGCCTTCAGCGATCCCAGCCCTTCGGCAACAATCTGCGCCTCGGCCAGTTCTACCAGCTTCTCCCGCAGCGCCGCGCGCCGTGCCTCTACCTTGCCTGCCATCTATCTTCCCTCATCGCCAGCCGCATTGAACGTCGTTCATGACTACCGCGAAGACCCGCCGAGGGGAAGGCCCAAGCTGGACAGCCCCACCCAAGCGCGGCTAACTGGGCCGATGAAACAGTCACTTATATCCAAAAGCAAATTTCTGAGCCTCATTCTGCGCCACTCCCCAGAAGAAATCGGCCTAACCCTTGATGGCGCTGGCTGGGCGCCGGTGGATGCGATCCTTGCCAATAGCCGTCAGCCGATCACGCACGAAGAATTGCTAGAGATTGTTGAAACCAATCCAAAACAACGGTTTGCACTATCTGAAGACGGTCGGAGCATCCGCGCGCGGCAAGGCCACTCCCGCGATGTGGACTTGGGGCTCAAGCCAGTCACACCTCCCTCGATCCTTTATCACGGTACTGCCGCAGCCACACGCGTGCAAATTTTGGCTGAAGGCTTGCGACCGATGGGTCGCCATCACGTCCATCTTTCCGCCGATAAGGAGACAGCCCGGACTGTTGGCGCCCGTCATGGGAAACCAGTGATTTTGCAGGTCGCAGCCTCGGCGCTCCACCAACAGGGGCAGGCTTTCTACTTATCGGAAAACGGCGTTTGGCTGACTGGCCCTGTCGCACCAGAGGCACTTTCCGAATGACCCAACACGCCCCCCACACCCTGACCGTTGAACGCCGCCTTGGTGACTGGATGCGTGGGCGGCTACCGGGGCCGGTGGCAGAATTTGTGATGTTTGTGCTGAAACAGGGCTGGGCCTGCCTATTCGGGATTTGCCTGCTGGCCGCGATTCTTGGAAGCAAGGCGATCTGGCAGCCGGACTGGGCGCTACACCGCTATGACGCGTTGGTCATTGTGGCCGTGGGCCTCCAGGTGCTGTTCCTCAGCCTGAAACTGGAAAGCTGGGAAGAGGCCAAGGTCATCGCCCTTTTCCACCTCACCGGCACCGCGATGGAGCTGTTTAAGGTGCAGGCCGGCAGCTGGGCCTATCCCGAACCGGGGCTCCTGAAACTGATGGGGGTGCCGCTGTTTTCCGGCTTCATGTATGCCGCTGTTGGGTCTTATATGGCGCGGGTCATTCGGCTGTTTGACATGCAGTTTGCCCCCTACCCGCCGTTCTGGACCACTGTGGTGCTGGCCGCGGCGATCTATGTGAACTTCTTTGCCCACCATTTTGTGCCCGACATCCGCTACCTGCTGTTTGCCGCCACATTGGTGATGTTTCTGCGCACCCGGATCTGGTTTCGCATTGGCGACAACTGGTATTGGATGCCGCTGCCACTGGCGGCGTTTTTCTCCAGCTTCTTTCTATGGCTGGCCGAAAACATCGGCACGCTCACCGGCACGTGGCTCTACGCCGGACAGAACCCGTTGGAGAAGGTCAGCTTTGCCAAGATGGGATCATGGTATCTGCTGCTCTACGTCAGTTTCGTGACCGTCACCCTGGTGATCCGCCACGCGCTGCACCGTCAGCCAGTACAGCCTCAGCGGATCACAGAAAGCCGCGCCACACCAGAATCAGCAGCAACAACGCCAGCACCGCCAGCAGGTTGAAGGACAGGCTGCCCAAGAGCGACAGCACCGCGCCTTTGCGGCGGTCTTTGACATCCACGGTTTTCAGATGCTGACGCAGAGTGCGATAGGCGCGCTCCACCTCGGCTGCATCGACCTGCATCATCAGCTTGGGGTGGCCCACATGGGCCCCGGCGTCTACCAGCACCTGGGCCGCGCGGCGTACATAGCCCGGCACCCGGCGCCCCAGCCGCTGCAACCGTGCGGTCAGCGGCCCGCTGGACAGGCCAAACTTTTCGGCCAGTAGCTCATTCAGCTCACTCTCCATCCGGGTCAGCGCCTGTTGGTCGATCACTTTTGCGTCCTCTGCATCCAGTGTTGCGCCTTTGAGGCGCGAATGTCTCTGGCACGCGCGCGCGTGCTCCACTATCTATCCCCCATGCTGAACCAGATTGTCCACGGTGAACCGACCGACCAGCCCGCTCTTTTGATTGTTCATGGCCTTTACGGCTCTGGCCGCAACTGGGGTGTGATTGCCAAACGCCTGTCTGACGAACGGCAGGTGATTGCTGTTGACCAGCGCAACCACGGGCACAGTCCGTGGCATGACAGCCACAGCTATGAGGATATGGCCGAAGATCTGGCCGAGGTGATCCGCGCCCATGGCGCGCCGATGGATGTGCTGGGCCACTCAATGGGCGGCAAAGCCGCGATGGTGCTGGCACTGAAACACCCCGATCTGGTCAACCGGCTGGTGATCGCGGACATTGCGCCGGTCAGCTACACCCATTCGCAGATCCAATATATTGAGGCGATGCGGGCGGTGGATCTGGCACAGGTCGAAAAACGTTCTGACGCGGAGGCGCAGCTGCGCAAGATCGTGGACGATCCGGTGCTGCCGACCTTCTTCACCCAGTCCCTGGATGTCACCGGAAAACGCTGGCGGCTCAACCTGGACGTGCTGGCGCGGGATATGGATCAGATCCTCAGCTTCCCCAAGATTGACGGTCAGTTCGGCGGCAAAACACTGTTTTTGGCCGGGGCGCTGTCGGACTATGTACGCCGGGAAGATCGGGATTTGACCAAAAGCTATTTCCCCAACAGCCACTTTGCCAAACTGCCGGGCGCCGGTCACTGGCTGCATGCGGAAAAGCCGCGTGAGTTCGAAGCCGCTGTGCGCAGCTATCTGGCCAACACCTGATTTTACGCTGTAGCGGCCGTGGTCCTCAGCGGCGGCGACAGCACCTGGGGGACCCCTTCCCGCGAGCACCATCGCCGCCTCCCGCCGAGGCGGGATGCCGAAAACCTATTGATCAATCGTTATAAAGTTTGCGCGCAACCACATAGGTCAGCGGCAGCGACAGGACAAATCCGATCAGCGCCGCTGTCAGCAGGCCGACAACCGTGTCATGGCCCATCACCAGCGCGACGATCAGACATGTGCCGGAAAGGGTTGCACCGATAAACAGGTGCAAAATGGCGGCAAGCCTGAGCATATCTTTCGCCCAATTCAGTTACTTCAAGTTCTTGATCATATTAACTACTTGGAATGCTTCGGGAAATGATTTGAATCAATACTTAAGTCTGTGGTTTTGACGGTGACGTAAGGTCAACAACACATATGCAACCGTAGATATACGGGAAATGGAATATCAAATTGCCTAAATTTTAATCACAGCAAACAGACCTAGTTTATGTATCTTTTCCCTATAAAACTTGAAACATTTGGCAAAAACAAGTTTTGATTGACAACTACTTTTTAGTAACATCTATTAGGTGTGCCGCATGCAGTTGCATGCTCGAACATAACGTCAAATCTCCGACATATACAGCGTCAACACGCCGACAATCATCGGTAGCAACACCGTCAAACCCCGCGGGTCATAACAGTCTGGGCTGCCGCTCAAGACTACGCCCACAGGCCCGCGCCAAAAAGAAACCCCGCACCTAGGTGCGGGGTCGGTTGTCCTATTGCCCTTCGCAGGCGCTCAGGGCCTTCGACACTTAATTCTGTCCCCCGGACAGATTTAACCCCGCACCTAGGTGCGGGGTCGTGTCTCAGTCATCCATCTTCAGGGCCGAGATGAAGGCCTCTTGCGGGATGTCCACCTTACCGAACTGGCGCATCTTCTTCTTACCCGCCTTCTGCTTCTCAAGCAGTTTCTTCTTCCGGGTCATGTCGCCGCCGTAACACTTGGCCGTCACGTCTTTGCGCAGCGCGGCCAGGGTTTCACGGGCGATCACCTTACCGCCGATGGCGGCCTGGATCGGGATCTTGAACATGTGGCGCGGGATCAGCTCTTTCAGCTTCTCACACATGGCGCGGCCCCGCAATTCGGCGCGATCCCGGTGTACCATCACGGAAAGCGCATCCACCGGCTCTTCGTTGACCAGGATGGACATCTTCACCAGCGTGTCTTCGCGGTAGCCGGTCATCTGATAGTCAAAGGACGCGTAGCCCTTGGTCACCGATTTTAGGCGATCGTAGAAGTCAAACACTACCTCGTTCAGCGGCAGGTCATAGACCACCATTGCGCGCGTGCCGGCATAGGTCAGATCTTCCTGCAGGCCACGACGGTCCTGACACAGTTTCAGCACATCGCCCAGATATTCATCCGGCACCATGATGGTGGCCTTGATACGCGGTTCCTCAAGGTGATCCACCTTGGACAGGTCAGGCATATCGGCCGGGTTGTGCAGCTCAATCATCTCACCGGGCTCGTTATCCTTGCCCTTCATGTAGACGTGATAGATCACCGACGGCGCGGTTGTGATCAGCTCAATGTTATATTCGCGTTCGATCCGGTCGCGGATCACCTCAAGGTGCAACAGCCCCAGGAAGCCACAGCGGAAGCCAAAGCCCAGCGCGGCAGAGGTTTCCATTTCATAGGAGAAGGAGGCATCATTTAGCGCCAGCTTCTCAATCGCGCCGCGCAGATCTTCAAACTCGGCCGAGTCGACCGGGAACAGGCCACAGAACACCACCGGCTGGCTGGGTTTAAAGCCTTCCAGCGGCTCCTCGGCGCCTTTCTTTTCGGTGGTGATGGTATCGCCCACCTTGGTATCCCGCACCTGCTTGATCGAAGCGGTGATAAAGCCGATCTCACCCGGGCCCAACTCCTCGACCTGAGTCATCTCGGGGCGGAACACGCCGACCCGATCCACAGGGTAGTTGGCACCGGTCTGCATCATGGTGATGCGTTGCCCTTTGCGCAGGGTGCCGTCCATGATCCGCACCAGAACCACAACGCCCAGGTAAGCGTCATACCAGCTGTCCACCAGCATGGCCTTCAGCGGCGCATCACGATCACCGCTCGGCGCCGGCAGGCGCTGCACGATCGCTTCCAGCGTGTCCTCAATACCGATGCCCGATTTCGCCGAGACCTGAATGGCGTCCGTGGCATCAATACCGATCACATCTTCAATCTGCTCCGCCACCCGGTCACAGTCCGAGGCGGGCAGGTCGATCTTGTTCAGCACCGGCACGATCTCATGATCGGCCTCAATCGCCTGATACACGTTGGCCAGGGTCTGCGCCTCAACCCCTTGGGTCGAATCCACCACCAGCAGCGAACCTTCAACAGCCCGCATTGAACGCGACACCTCATAGGCAAAGTCCACGTGGCCGGGGGTGTCGATCAGGTTCAGCACATAGGTCTCACCATCCTTCGCCTGATAGTCGATGCGCACGGTGTTGGCCTTGATGGTAATGCCGCGTTCCCGCTCGATATCCATCGAGTCCAGGAGCTGCTCCTTCATGTCCCGATCGGCCACGGTATTGGTCGATTGGATCAGGCGGTCAGCCAGCGTGGATTTACCGTGGTCGATATGCGCCACGATCGAGAAGTTGCGGATGTTTTTCAGGTCGGTCATGAGCGGGATATGCGTTGGAATCGGGCGCTGGTCAATATGGCGCATGCGCCCCGCGCCCTGCAAAAGCACTATGAACGCGGGGTTTGGCTGATTTTCGCGGCTGTGCGTCCTTTGCGCCGCGAACTGCGCCCCTCATAAACGGCAATGCGCCCCGGATTTCAGGGGCGCAGATCACGCGCTTTTAGGGCTGGTCCAGGGCTGGCCTGGATGCAGATCAGTCGAAATCAAAGATCTCGGACAGGAAGCTCTTCTGCTTGCGCTTCTTGTAATACTTGCTGTCCCCATAGCCGCGGCTGTCGCGGCGTTCGTCATAGCCCCGGCTGTCATAACCGCTGTCACGGCGCTCTTCGCGATACTCCTGACGCGGCGCGGGCTGCGGCGCCTCGGGCACGGCGGAGCGTTCGATGATCTTGTCCAACTCACCCCGGTCCAGCCAAACGCCGCGGCACTGCGGGCAGTAGTCAATTTCGACCCCGGCGCGTTCGGTCATCACCAGTTGGGCGCCGTCAATCGGACATTGCATCATCATCACTCCTTTATGGTTGCCCCATAGAAATGGGGCTTGCCCCGGCTGGAACAAGCCCCATCAGCGGTCATTTCGACGCAATCAGCGGCGATCAGCGCAGCACATGCACCGCACATTTGGCATGACGCACCACCTGCGTCGCAGTGGAGCCCAGCAGCAGGTTCTGCATGCCCGGACGGTGCGAGGCGATGACGATACAGTCGATGTCATTTTCGGCCGCGTAATCCACAATGGTGCGGCCCGAATGACCATCCACCACCTGAACCTCAACGCCATCGATGCCCTCAACCATTTTGCCCAGCTCTTCGGCAACAGTTTTCTGCATATCATCGTGGAAGCCCGCCGGCACATAGGTCAGCGCATAGCCCGGCACCGCCTCCATCACATGCAGCACGGTCATCGCGCCGCCCTCGGCCCGGATCGCTTGGGCTATTTCCAAGGCACCGGCCGAGTCGCGGTTTTCTTCAAATGAGACGGGGACAAGAATGTTCTTATACATAGGGATCTCCTTTCGCTTGCCGTGACAGTGCCACAGGCGAAAGGAGGCCACCTTGATACAGGTCAGATCCGGGCCAAGTCCGGCTCAGTTGCGGATTACAGGACTGTGACGCGGGTTCCCGTGGGCACCCGCTCATACAGATCCTTCACATGGTCATTGATCATGCGGATGCAGCCGTTGGACACCGAACGCCCGATTGAGCGCGGCTGGGTCGTGCCATGGATGCGGAAATAAGTGTCGCGGCCATTTTTATAGAGGTAGAGCGCCCGTGCCCCCAAGGGGTTCGAAGGCCCACCGGGCTGGATGTAGTCATTGTCAACAAACTTGGAATAGGTGCGCGGCTCCCGCGCGATCATCTCGGCCGTAGGGCGCCAGTTTGGCCATTTCGCCTTGCGCTGGATCACCGCGTCGCCTTTGAACTCCAGCCCTGCTTTGCCGACGCCAACACCGTAGCGCCGTGCCTGATTGGGACCGGTGACCAGATAGAGGTAATGCGCCTGGGGCAGGATCAGGATCTGCCCCGGCTCCACCCCGCTTTTGATCCGTACCTCCTGCGGCAGGTATTTCGTATCAACCTCAAAGGCCCGCGCGATGGAGGGCATCGCAAGCGTGGTCGAGGCGGCGGCAGCGGAGGTGAGGAAATGGCGGCGTAGCATCAGGGGGGCACTCATATGTTTTGCAAAGGAATGGGTGCAGAATGCCCTGAGCCGGGCGGCAAGATCAATATTTTCAAAGGCCCCGGGCGATCACGTTTTTGCCACCGGGCCGCCCGGAGCGCTCAGATCGCCGCCCAATCGGTGAACCGATAAGGCGCCCTGCCCTTCGCCTCAGACGGGCGCGGCAGGTCATGTTTGCGGGTGGGTTGGGGTTCAGGTTTCGGCATCTGTGTGTCCTCCTATGTCTAAGGACGTGGGGAGGCAGAGGGCCTGTGTCCAGCGATGTTTCAGCCAGATGGCGGCGCTGTGAGGGGATGTGTATTTAGAGGCAGATACCTCTGAACTTCGCCCCTAGCGACCGAACCGAGGGGCGAAGCGAAGCGCCCGCCCCGTGGGGGCGGTTCGGGCGCTGCCAAATCAGAGATTTGGCATAGGTGCTTCGCTCAAGGTTTGGAGACCTTAACAAAAAAGCGGCCCCGAAGGGCCGCTTTGCCACCCCTTAACGGGTGAATTTCTTGTGCTTGATCCGCTTCGGCTCCAGCGCGTCGGGGCCCAGGCGGCGTTTCTTGTCTTCTTCGTAATCCTCGAAGTTGCCCTCGAACCATTCCACATGGGCGTCGCCTTCGAAGGCGAGGATGTGGGTACAGATCCGGTCAAGGAAGAAACGGTCGTGCGAAATCACCACCGCGCAGCCGGCGAAATCAACCAGCGCATCTTCCAGGGCGCGCAGGGTCTCAACATCCAGGTCGTTGGTCGGTTCGTCAAGCAGCAGCACGTTGCCGCCCTCTTTCAGCAGACGCGCCATGTGGACACGGTTGCGCTCACCACCGGACAGGAGGTTCAGGGTTTTTTGCTGATCGCCACCTTTGAAGTTGAAGGACGAGCAATAGGCGCGCGAGTTGACCTGCGCATCGCCCAGTTCAATCAGCTCCGCCCCGCCGGAAATCGCTTCCCAGACGGTTTCATTGTCTTTCAGATCGTCGCGCGACTGATCCACATAGGACAGCTGGACGGTCTCACCATATTCCACGGTGCCCTCATCAGGCTGTTCCTGACCGGTCAGCATTCGGAACAGGGTGGTTTTACCGGCGCCGTTGGGGCCGATCACACCAACAATGCCACCGGGCGGCAGCGAGAAGGACAGATCCTCAACGAGGAGCTTATCGCCCATCGCCTTTTTCAGGCCGTTCACTTCAATCACCTTGCCACCAAGACGCTGACCGTTCGGGATCACGATCTGGGCACGGGTGATTTTTTCGCGCTCGGACTGGTTGGCCAGATCGTTATAGGCGGCGATACGGGCCTTGGATTTCGCCTGACGCGCCTTGGCGCCCTGACGCATCCACTCCAGCTCACGCTCCAGCGTTTTCTGGCGGGCTTTGTCTTCTTTGGCTTCGTGCTGCAAGCGTTTTGCCTTCTGCTCCAGCCAGGCCGAGTAGTTGCCTTCGTAAGGAATGCCACGGCCGCGGTCGAGTTCCAGGATCCAGCCGGTGATGTCATCCAGGAAGTAACGGTCGTGGGTGACGATCAGGATGGTGCCCTTGTAGTCGATCAGGTGCTGCTGCAGCCAGGCGATGGTTTCCGCATCCAGGTGGTTGGTCGGTTCGTCAAGCAGCAGCATGTCTGGTGCTTCCAGCAGCAGCTTACACAGCGCCACACGACGTTTCTCACCGCCCGACAGGCTGGTCACATCGGCATCATCGGGGGGGCAGCGCAGCGCCTCCAGCGAAATGTCGACCTGGCTGTCCAGATCCCACAGGTTCTGGCTGTCGATCTCATCCTGCAGCTGCGCCATCTCATCCGCGGTTTCATCGCTGTAGTTCATCGCCAGCTCATTGTAGCGATCCAGGATGGCCTTTTTCTCGGCCACACCCAGCATCACATTGCCGCGCACATCCAGGCTCGGGTCCAGCTCCGGCTCCTGCGGCAGGTAGCCAACCTTGGCCCCTTCGGCGTGCCAGGCTTCACCGGTGAAGTCCTTGTCCATACCGGCCATGATTTTCATCAGCGTCGATTTACCGGCGCCGTTCACGCCCACAACGCCGATCTTCACCCCGGGGAGGAAGTTCAGGTGGATGTTTTCAAAGCATTTCTTACCGCCCGGATAGGTCTTGGAGACGCCGGACATGTGGTAGACATATTGATAGGATGCCATGGGGAGCTCTCTTACAGGAAAACTTAGGTTGGCAGAGGTGATAGCGGATGGGGCTTGGGGGGGCAATGCGGTTGGTGACGCTATCATGCTTAGATGGATAGGACTCCAAAGTAGCGTTCATGAAGGCTCACAAACCAACGCCGGCGTAGAAACTCATTTCCTTTCCCCAATCCACAACTGTTGTAACAGGACACAATGTACTCGGGTAATTCGATGTCAGGCTTTTCCATCAGGAGCGGCAACCAATAAACAAAATGCCAATCGCCATGAACGTCACCGCTGGCTGCGTCTCGGCTACTGGCGCCGAAATAGGTATGAAACTCATCAGCAGTCGAAGCAAAGGATAGCACCTTTCCTAAGAGTTCAGGTCTGGTGCATTTCAAGATAGCAATCGTTGCCAGCGAAATATGTACACTTGGACGGCATTGCCCCGAATGGTCGCGATCAACGGCCGGACAAACAGCGAGTATGCGCACTAGACTCTCGATGTTGCGAAGTGTTGGTTGGTTAGGCAACGGAATTTTTCTAAGCAAAGCTTGTACATACGGTACCAGCTCATGCGTTACCCTGGTCTGTTCCAGCAAGCTGTCAAAGTACCTCAGCGAGTATGGGCCATCTTCCGAATATCTTTCCCTTTTTGGCAAACTGAACGTAATAGAAATAAATTTCTGCAAGTATAATCTGGCATCATACTCCGCCCCATACCGGGCCCGTACACTGCCTGCCAAAGCCTCCATGTTGCAGCCCAGCACAAAATGCACACCGTCAACGTTGAAGAAATGTTTAACGATCTCCAGCAGCGACAGCGCGTAGTCAGGGCGGCAGCGGTCCAGTTCATCCACCACAACGATCAACCTGCGGGTAGGCTTGGCGCCGTCATCCGGTTCGATCAGCTTAACCAGCGCCTCACGGAACGCTTTCATTGCTGCGCGTTTGCCATCTTCTTTCTTCCAGAAGCTATCAATCGCGTCTTGCGCTCCCTGCTCTAGCGACCCTGCCGCTGCATCCACCAGATCATCCGCCCGTGTCACGACACCCGCCGTTGCAACACTGACCCCCATACGCAGCAGCCCACGCCCGAGAGCGGGGGCCGCACGTTTCAGACCCTGCAGGGCGGACTGCGACGCAGTTTCATCACCCGCCAACCGCTCCCCGATCACCCCGGTCAAAGCAATCAGCGGGTCGTCAAGGAAATCATGTTCGAACGCATCAAAATAGACGACCTCGGTGTTATGCTCACCCTTCAGATGTTCGCCGACCCAGCATTTCAGAAAATGCGATTTCCCAGATCCCCAAGCGCCATCGACGGCAATTACCATCGGCTCACTAATCCGCTCCACCAGTTCTGAAAGCTGCCTGCCTTGGCTGACGCGATCCAACTTGTCGTGCTTGGCGAACCCATCGTTGTAAATATCAATCTTTGGCTCAGGAACAGTGAGGCGCATGGCAATTCTCTTTAGGCGAAACAGGATGCCAAAAAGCTCTCATAGAATGAAATTGATCGCAACACTTCGCCTCTCCACAACGTGACCCTAGGTTCCGCGCGGCTGCGCTACCCTTGGGGCAGGAGGGTTCCCTGATGCATCTGCTGTCTCGACTGTTCGTCCTTATCATTGCTGGCGTTATCACCGCCATGAGTGCGGCCCCTGTGGTGGCTGATGGCCTGTCGCGGCGGCTGAGTTGTGAGGATTGGAGCAATGACATCCAGCCGGCCGAGTGGGGCTGGGCGGTGAAAGACTGCATCAAACAGGGACGTTCTGGCGATGCGGTGCGGGCCTTTTATGCCTATAACACCACGATCCTGTTTGATCAGCAGCGGGTGCGCGATGAAAGCGCCCATGTGGTCAAGGATGAGCTGAACCTCTGGATTTTCTCAGCCACCAGCCGCGATCAGTTCAATGCGATGAAACCCTTCATCAATGAGATGCGGGCCAAAGAGGGCGCATTTTTTGAGGCAACCTGCGCCGCGTTGACCGACCTGGGACCGCCGGACTACCGGCCGCAATACATGATCAAACGCGGCATGATCCCCCGCAAGTCCGAAGATGACTGGCAGGTGGAGGGGTTCGAGGCCGCTCAGGCCTGGCAGCAGGCGCTGGAAATCAACGGCTGCTGAAAGCCCCCTCAGATCGCTTTTTCAAAAAAGTAGTCGGGATAGGGATCATCGTTGAACCGCTCAATCTCACTCCAGCCGGAGCGTTGGTAAAGCGCCACCGCCTCGGGCAGGGCCGAATTGGTGTCCAGCCGCAGCAGGGTGATGCCAAGGTCTTTGGCGGCGCGCTCCGCCTCCGCCATCAGGGTGCGGGACAGGCCCAGACCGCGGGCGGCCGGGGAAATCCACAGGCGTTTGATCTCGGCATAGCCTTTGTCAGTGCCTTTGACGCCCACGCAGCCCAGTGGCATGCCATCGGAATAGGCCACAAAGAACACGCCACGTGGCGCCATCATATCGGTGGCATCAGGATCGGCGCTGAGGTTGACGTCAAAGCCGGTATCGAACCGCTCCCCCAGCTCTTTGTAGTAGGCCTCAAGACAGTCTACCGCATCGGGGCTGCGGGGGTCACATTCGACCAGTTCAATCCGATCCCGGCCAAGGGCCGAGGCAACCAGATCCATCGCCTCCAGCAGAGCTTCGGGACGGGGGTGGCGTGACAGGATCTTATCGGCCTGCGCATCCGACAGCGCATTATAAGCATCACGTTCGGCCCTGCCGGCCTGGGTCAGCAGGGCAATTCTGCGGCGGCCATCGTTGGGATCGCGCTGCAATTCCAGCAGCCCCTCATCCTGAAGCGATTTCAAAAACCGGCTGAGCAGCGGCTTGTCGAGGTCCAGATAGCTGCGGATCGATTCCAGATCGCGACCTTCAGGGCCAATAGCATGCAGCACCCGCGCCGGGCCCAGAGGCCGCCCACGGCCCAGAAAGGAATTGTCCAACGCGCCGGTTTCACGGGTGACAGCACGGTTGAAACGGCGGATACGGGCGATGGGATCTTGCGGCATTGCGGGGGCTTTCCTGGCGGCGGTGTCTTACTTGATGCAATAGTTGACTTAAGACAACTATATTCGAATTGCAAGCCTCGCCACCCTGCCCTGCATGCAGCCCCCAAAAGACGCTTAACGGTTGACAGCGCGCCCCCGCTCCGAGATGGAAAGACATGCGCAACACCCTGCCATACGCCCGCGCCGGTCAGACCATCGGCCTGCTTGGGGGATCCTTTGATCCCGCCCATGCCGGCCACGCCCATATCACCCGCGAGGCGCTGAAGCGGTTTGGGTTGGATCGGGTCTGGTGGCTGGTCAGCCCCGGCAACCCGTTGAAATCACGAGGCCCCGCGGCCATGGCGCAGCGGCTGCAACGGGCCAGGCAGGTGATCAACCACCCGCGCGTGACCGTGACCGATCTGGAATGCCACATCGGCACCCGCTACACCGCCGAAACCCTCAGCCACCTGCAGCGCCTCTATCCGGGAGTGCGCTTTGTCTGGCTGATGGGGGCGGACAATCTGGTGCAGTTTCACCGCTGGCAGAACTGGCAGCAGATCATGGCGGATGTGCCCGTCGGGGTGCTGGCCCGCCCCGGTGACCGGCTGGCGGCGCGCTGTTCCAAGGCAGCGCGGATGCATCGGCAACAAAAGCTCTCCCCGCGCCACAGCCAGGCGCTGCCACAGGGCAGACCGCCGCGCTGGTGCTTTGTGAACATGCCGATGGTGGCGCAGTCCTCCACCCAGATCCGCGCCGGTGGCGGCTGGGGCTAGGCCCTTTTCCAACCACGTTCCGGCCGGAAGAGGCTGCAATGTCGCGGGAAATTCATCAAAACATCCCATCTGCATGCTTGAGACCCGCCCCAGACCCGAGGTAAACTGCGCCTTATGGTTCACTCACTTTCCAGACGTTTTTTTATAAGCGCCCTGGCTGCATTTTCGGCCAGCCCCACCGTTGCCAGACCCGTCGATCGCTCGCTGCGACCTGTGGCGCGTCCCGGCACGCCCACCCTGCCCAAGGCAGAAACGATCGAATCCCTGGTCGCCCGCGCCAAACTCAGCGGCGGGCTGAGCTGCGCGGTCGCCGATCCCAACAGCGGTCAGATCCTGGAGGGGCGCGCGGCCAATGCCGTTTTGCCGCCCGCCAGCGTGGCCAAAGCGGTCACCGCGCTTTATGCGCTGGACCGGCTGGGCCCCAATCACCGGTTCCGCACCCGTCTGATTGCCACCAAACCGGTGCAAAACGGCGTGCTGCAGGGCGACCTGATCCTTGCCGGTGGCGGCGACCCGACACTGGACACCGAAGCCCTGGCGCAGCTGGCCAAAACGCTGAAGGCCAGCGGCCTGCGTGAGGTGCGCGGGCGGTTCCTGCTCTATGCGGGCGCCCTGCCCTATCTGCGCCAGATCGATGACAGCCAGCCCGATCACGTCGGCTATAACCCGGCAATTTCCGGCCTGTCGCTGAACTACAACCGGGTGCATTTCGAATGGAAACGCGCCGGGGCCGGCTGGGGGGTCACCATGGACGCCCGCTCGGCCAATTACCGACCTGAAGTGCAGATCTCCCGCATGGCGGTGATCAAACGGCAGGTGCCGGTCTACACCTATCAGCAAAAAGGCAGCACCGATCACTGGACGGTTGCCAGCGGCGCCTTGGGCAAAGGCGGGGCACGTTGGCTGCCGGTGCGCCGTCCCGACCTTTACGCAGGTGAGGTGTTCCGCACCCTGGCCCGCGCCCATGGCATTGTCTTGCCTAAGGAAAAAGCGGTGAAATCCCTGCCCGGCGGCACAACGCTGGCCACCCACCAAAGCCCGATCCTACGCGAAATTCTGCGCGGCATGCTGAAATATTCCACCAACCTCAGCGCCGAGATGGTCGGCCTTGCCGCCACTCAGGCGGGCGGGAAATCCCCCAGCTCGCTGCGCACCTCGGGTCAGGCCATGACCCGCTGGGCGAAACAGCGGCTGGGCATGCAGCAGGCCAAGTTTCTGGATCATTCGGGCCTTGGCGACGGCTCGCGCCTCTCGGCGCAGGATATGGTGGCCGCCCTGACCACCGCGCAGGCGCGCACCCAACTGGGGCCGCTCCTGAAGCAGATCACCCTGCGCGATGCCAAGGGCAAGCCAAACACCCGACACCCGCTGAAGGTGGTGGCGAAGACCGGCACGCTGAACTTTGCCTCATCGCTGGCAGGCTATGTCACCGCACCAGACGGGCGGCAAATGGCCTTTGCCATCTTCACCGCCGACGACAAACGCCGCCGCGTGCTGAAGAAGGATGAACGCGAACGCCCCGAAGGCGGCCGCGCCTGGAACCGCCGCTCCAAAGCCCTGCAGCAAACCCTGCTGGAACGCTGGGGCGGGGTCTATGGGGGGTGAGGGGCTGGTGAGGCGGGTGTCGGCTTTGAGCCCGTATCACCGGATGCTGTGACATTGATCGATGTCCGCTTCAGAGGCACATGGATAGAAAATTCTTGAGATATTGATTGTGATCTATTCCGTAGCGCTTCTGATTTGTTTGATACTTGCGCCGCTTCTGGCTCATTTCCGGGGCAGGAAACCCGCCGGACTATTCTTCGCTGTGGCAGCGGTCTACGCGGTTTTCGGTGCTGTCAGTTTTGTGCAAACCCAAATTGTTCTAAGGCAAGTCCGTGAGGCTGAACCTGCGTATCACGACACCTATTACGTGGTTAGCCATGGCCACTTCTTGGTGACCATTGGCATCGCAATGGCGGTCATAGGCGCAATAACATGGGTGCAAACGCGCTTTGGGGCGATGCGATATCCGGGCCTGACGAAATTGCTATTTTGGATTCTGCATATCGCACTGATCGGCACGTCATTTCAAGGAGTGCTCGCTTCTATCCTGCCGAAGCCGCGCAGATACATCGACTATTCGAAGTTCATGGAAACCTACGCTCTGCTAAGCTCCTGGTCAGGTTTTCTGTCACAAGTAGCACTACTCGGACTGTTGTGTCTGCTCTTGTGGTCGATCATGGCGAAATGGCTTTTGAGGTAATTCTCGGCCTACGAAAACGCCGCCGTGTGTTGAAGAAAAACGAACGCGAACGCCCCGAAGGCGGCCGCGCCTGGAACCGCCGCTCCAAAGCCCTGCAGCAAACCCTGCTGGAACGCTGGGGCGGGGTCTATGGGGGATGAGGGGCTGGTTATGAGGAGAGGGGCTACTTCTAGGGCTTTTGGCTAAGCACAATAAATCGAAATGTGTATTTTCGAATGGCGCCAAAAATTCACATATACAGCTTTTTTGCAAAGCTAAGCCGATCAGTTTATGCAGGGAGAAAAATTATTGCTGCTAATCGTCTTTTTTCGCCCAAAATTCACGATCCCTAAACGTAAATGACAACAAAAACTTACAAAACTGCTGGCTGGCAACGATTTGAACTCAATCGGCGGAAAATGCTCGCGAATTACGATCTGGCCAAGTTTGAAAATGCTAAAAGGCCTCTGCAAACCGAACACGGAAATGTGGCGGAAGCAACTCTTCGAAGTTGGCTAAACGATTTCCTGCCAGATCGGTACGGAGTGACTTCAGGTTTCATGTTGCCCCCTGTTTTGGAAGTAAATCATCCGGTGGAATATCACTACGATTTGATAATTTATGACAGGCTAAATGCGCCAGTCTTAGCATCAGATCTGGACAACGATAAATCAAGGTCCGGCACTTCCAAGATGATACCAGCACAGTGTGTAAAAGCTGTGTTCGAAGTGAAAGCAAGAGCGACTCAAGCCTCGTCAACTACCGCCGCCAAAAAATTGCAAGAATTGTCTGCCATTAGGAGATTTTTTGGGAGAAATTTCTTCTCTGGCGTGGTATTCTTTGAGTTGGAAACTCCACCGAAACGAAGCTTGAAAATTCTTGATGAGCTCATTCCAGATAGCGCTCAGTCTCGTATGTTAGACACGGGTTGCATCCTCAGGTGTACACCTCATGAAGAAGCATCTGGGAAACTAGAGAGTTTCCACGGCGTTATAAATGGACCAACCTCGCAGCCTCCCCTTTTTCGAAACTTTCTAGATGTGAGGATGGTATTAGAGGGTGGGATTCCAAGCTCAACGAACGATACAAGTTTTGGGATCTTCAATGTTCGCACTACGTCCAACAATCATCAGCAGCACTTTTACCTTCGGCACATTTCGCGAACAGCCAAAGGTGAGCCTGGGAACTACAGAGGGGTTACGGTTGAGTGGTCGAGAAACGGGTTCACAATTTTCATCCTCGACCTCCTCTCGCGATTGGGAACTGGCAGACGTTTTTCACCAGATGTGGTCGGCGGACTACCTTTTGGGTTGGAGTTTGACCAACCTAACTAACAAAGGTGACCCTCTCTTCGCTCTCAGCTAAGGGGACTTCACCACCCATTGAAGCCCCAGATGCCGAGGACCGCTCTTTCACATTGCAGAATTGAGGTTTTACCCACCGGCACCACTCCCACCACCCAAAACAAAACCCCGCTCAGCGTGAGCGGGATTTCTTGAACTCAAAAACGCGCAGGCGCCCCCCGGTCACCCGGCGATGTGGCGGGCGCGGGCGCCGCGTTCGATGGCGGCGGCGTGCAGGCGGTCGATGTTCAACTCATGGCGGATTTCTTCCAGCAGGCGCAGCTCGGACTCGGGGATGTTGCCATCCGCCGCGGCCACGTCACAGGCCAGCGCGTAGGCGGTTTCAAACAGGTGTTCCGGCAGGTTGTCGCGGATCAGGCCAAAGAGGGCATCCAGACCTTCCTCTTCCGAGAACAGCTCAAACACGATGCGCGATACATCCCCGATCCGGTCGATGTCATAGGACCCGAAAATCGGCAGGTGGTTCACGGCGTTTTGGATCTTCACCAGCTCAGCGGTACGCATATTTGCATCCGCCGCCGAGATTGCGACCATGATCGCAACCAGACAGTCCTGCGGGCTGAGCGGATGAGGGGGTTGTTCGCGGGTCATATGCGGGCCTTTCTGGGGCTGTCAGGGGGCTAGCGAGGCGCTAAAGGATCTCTTCGCAATTGCAGAATATTGACTGATGCGCTCTGCCGCAATAGGAAGCGGCGGTCTGCCGCGCATGGGGCGCGGGCGGACCGTTTATCTATGGAGACAGCAGATGTCTGAACTGCGTGACGCCGCAATGAAATCCAAAGCCTGGCCCTTTGAGGAAGCCCGGAAGCTGGTAAAGCGTTATGCAAAGGGCAAACCTGAGAAGGGTTATGTGCTGTTTGAGACCGGCTATGGCCCCTCGGGCCTGCCGCATATCGGCACCTTTGGCGAGGTCGCCCGGACCACCATGATCAAACGCGCCTTTGAGGTGATCAGCGACATCCCGACCAAGCTGATCTGTTTCTCCGACGATCTGGACGGCATGCGCAAGGTGCCGGGCAATGTCCCGAACGCCGAGAGCCTGCATGAGCATCTGCAAAAGCCGCTGACCTCGGTGCCGGATCCCTTTGGTGAATATGAGAGCTTTGGCCATCACAACAACGCCATGCTGCGCCGGTTCCTGGATACCTTTGGCTTTGAGTATGACTTCTACTCGGCCAAGGAGTTCTACGAATCCGGTCAGTTCGATGAGGTGCTGAAGCGCGCCGTTGAGAAATATGATGACGTCATGGCCATCATGCTGAAATCCCTGCGCGAAGAGCGTCGTCAGACCTATTCGATCTTCCTGCCGATCCACCCGGAAACCGGCCGTGTTCTCTACGTGCCGATGAAAAAGGTCTGTGCCGAGACCTACACCATCACCTTTGATGATGAGGATGGCAAAGAATGGACCGTGCCGGTCACCGGCGGCAATGTGAAGCTGCAGTGGAAGCCCGACTTTGGCGCCCGCTGGGCCGCGCTGGGTGTAGACTTTGAGATGTACGGCAAAGACCACTCGACCAACACGCCGATCTATGACGGCATCTGCCGTGTGCTGGGCCAGCGCGCGCCGGAACACTTCACCTATGAGCTGTTCCTGGATGCCAATGGGCAGAAGATCTCAAAAACCTCGGGCAACGGCATCTCGATCGATGAGTGGCTGACCTACGCCCCGACCGAGAGCCTGGCCTATTTCATGTATCAAAAGCCCAAAACCGCCAAGCGGATGCATTTTGACGTGATCCCCAAGGCGATGGACGAATATCACCAGCAGCTGCGCGCCTATCCCGGCCAGGATGTGAAGGCGCAGCTGAACAACCCGGTCTGGCATATCCATTCCGGTGACGTGCCTGCCTCGGACATGGTGGTGCCCTTCTCTATGCTTCTGAACCTCGCCTCGGTGGCCGGTGCGGATGACAAGGCGCAGCTTTGGGGCTTCATCCAGCGTTATGCGCCTGAGGCCTCCCCCGAAGCCAACCCGCAGATGGATGCGGCGGCGGGCTATGCGGTGCGTTACTACAACGACTTCGTGAAGCCTGAGAAGGTGTTCCGCACCCCGACCGATCAGGAACGCGCTGCATTGGAAGATCTGAAAGCGGCCTTTGCCTCGGCAGATGTTGCGCTGGAACAGATCGCCAAGAAAAACGCCATGATGGGCAACGACGATCCGCTGCCTGAGGCCGATTTCACCGATGGGGATTTCCTGCAGTCGGTGGTCTTTGCAGTGGGCAAGAACCACGGTTTTGAAAACCTGCGGGACTGGTTCAAGGCGCTTTATGAAGTGCTGCTGGGTCAATCCCAAGGTCCGCGCTTTGGCTCCTTCGCAGCGCTCTACGGTGCGGCGGAAACTGTGGCGCTGATCGAACAGGGGCTGAACGGCGAGCTGTCGTAAGGCACCCCTAAAATTTGACGGAAACTTTGGCGGGCCTACCTGAGTGTCAGGAGGCCCGCCATGCGTTTGATCCCGACCCTAGCCCTTGCCCTGATGCTGCCTTTGCTGCTGTCCCTGCCCCGCGCCGCCCTTGCGGAGCGTTCGGCGGTGGAACAGGTGATCCGAAACCAGATCGCCGCGTTTCAGGCCGATGATTTCGCCACGGCTTTCAGTTTTGCCAGCCCCAACATCCGCCGGCTGTTTGGCAGCTCGCAGAACTTCGGCACGATGGTGCAGCGGGGCTATCCGATGGTCTGGCGCCCCACGGCCTTGGCCTTTCTGGACCATCAGGAACAGGAGGGCGGTGCGGTGCAACGCATTGAGGTGCAGGACAAATCCGGCAAACGCCACCAGCTGGACTATCTGATGGTGGAAACCGATCAGGGCTGGCGTATCGATGGCGTCTTCCTGCGTCCGGCGATGGACACGGGCGTCTGACGCCCCCACTGGTCCGCCACCCACCGTCACGGTGGTCCAAGCGTGCATTAACCTTGTGCCCCTATCCCTAGCCTTCAACAGGCCCGCAGTGCGGGACGTTTCTGGGAAAGGGCACAGCGATGAACAAGGCAATCACCGACGGTCTCACCTTTATGCCCCCGGCCTTTGCGGCGGGGCTGGCACAATGGTCCAGCGGCGACGGCACGGCGGGATCGGCCAGCTATGACGGTGCCGCCAACGCGGCCTTGGTGCCGGCGGATGCAGATTTTGGCGGCTGCCTTGAGATGGTCAAAACCAACAGCACACAGCGGCTGCGCTACATGGGACAGACGCCCTTGCTGCCCGGGTGCTACCTGCGCATCACCGCGCGGGTCAAAGCGATCAGTGGCAACCTGCCCTCGGTGCGGATCGCGGGGTGGGCGGGCAATGCCAGTGACAGCAACGTCGGCGGTCTGGTAGAGGCCGGCCCCACAACCAACCTCAGCCTTTATGGTGAGGTGGTCACGGTCAGCGCCATCGTCGGCACCGGCGCGCGCACAGGCGTGGATATGGTCTGGGGCGATGGCGCGATCTACGGCCATTTCGGGCTGGACCTGACCGGCGGCAATGGCGGCGTGGTGCGCATTGATGATCTGGTGATTGAGGATATCACCGCCGCCTTCCACCGGGACATGATGAACTGGGTCGATGTGCGCGACTATGGCGCGTTGGGCGATGGCACAAGTGATGACAGCGCCGCCTTTCTGGCCGCGGATGCGGCGGCCAATGGCCGTCGGGTGCTGATCTCAGCCGGGACGTATCGGCTGGCCTCCTCGGTAACGCTGGAAAACCCGGTGGAGTTTGAAGGCACGCTGAGCATGCCCGATGACGCCATCCTGTCGCTGACCAAAAGCTTTGATCTGCCGACCTATATCAACGCCTTCGGGGATGAGGTCCTGGCCTTCAAGAAGGCGTTTCAGTCGCTCTTGAACAATGCCGATCACGAAGGGCTGGATCTGGGCGGGCGCCGCATCAACATCTCGGCTCCGATTGACATGGCAGCGGCGGTGCCGAACCGCACCGAATATGCCCAACGCCGCCATATCCGCAACGGCATGTTCTACGTGGAAAACTCCAGCGATTGGGACACGGAACAGGTGACCTCGGCCGCGAGCTACGCGACATCCAACCACTGGCAGCTGACCGATGTCGACAATATCGCCAATATCCCCGTCGGGGCGCTGATCACCGGTGCCGGTGTCGGCCGTGAGGTCTATGTGCGCGAAAAGAATGAAGCAACGCGCGTCATCACCCTGTCTGCGCCGCTCTATGATGCGGTGGGGCGGCAGAATTACACCTTCACCCGGTTCAAATATGTGATGGATTTCAGCGGCTTCCAGAAGCTCTCGAAATTCTCCATGTCGGATATTGAGTTTCTGTGCAACGGCCGCGCCAGTGCGGTGCTGATGGCCCCGGCCGGGCTGATCTTTCATGTGAAGGACTGTTTCTTCACCACCCCCAAGGACCGCGCCATCACCTCACCCGGGGATGGCTGTCAGGGGATGCTGATTGACCGCTGCCAGTTCCTGTCAAATGAGGGCAACCTGCGGGTTCAGGACCGCAGCACCGTTGCGGTGAACGCCAATGCCAATGACGTGAAGATCCGCGACAACCGGATCACTCAGTTCCGCCACTTTGCCGTTCTGGGGGGCACCTCCTCCATCATCACCGGCAACCATTGGTTTCTGGGTGACAATGAACCCGATGGCGTGCGGGTGGCCGGGCTGGTGCTGACGGCGACACAGAACCGCGCCACGATCAATGGCAACTACGTCGACAACTGTTCCATTGAGTGGAGCAATGAACATGATCCGGAACCCGATTTTGCCTCTGAGTTTTCCTTCTCAGCGCTCAACATCACTGACAATATCTTTCAGTCGATCGGCTCCGCCCCCTGGTCACGCTTCATTGTGATCAAGCCGCATGGTCCGGGGCATTTCATCAACGGGCTGACCATCGCCGGCAATATGTTCCGCGCCATCCATGGCAATCTGGACCGGGTGGATCTGGTCGACACAACCTTTGCCGATCTGGACTACAGCCGCATCCGCAACGTGCTGGTGCAGGGCAACAGTTTCCAGTCGATCACCCAAGGGATCGAAAATCCGGCGCGGATCAGCCATGACCAAAACGCGCTGGATAATGTCTGGACGGTGGATTGTTCCGGGCCGCTGCCTTTTGGCGGTTATGCCCAGAACGTGGATTCCGTGGTGGCCCGCGGCAAGATTGCCAATGCCGCCAATGTGGCCAATTACGATTTCCCCTATGTCTCGACCGAGCAGGGCACAAACCGTGATCGGATCACGCTGCGGTTTTCAGAAAACACCGTGGGCAGCGTGACCGTTCTGGCGCGGATCGACAACAACTAGCGGCGCTGGGTCAGAGGCCCAGATCCTCAGGCGTCAGCTCATAAGCGCGGGCAAAGCCGCCGTTCATATAGGCTTTGTCCACCTCAAAGATGGCAAAACAAAAGTCGGGGAAATCGATGTAGAGTTTCGATTTTGGATGGCTGGCCAGATAGTGGGCTGCCAGAGCGTCGCGTTCGCTGTCACCGGGGTTCACAAAGCGCACCTTGGCCATCAGCGTCAGCCGCGGGTGGGTCAGCGGATCGCCCTTGTCACCGGGTTCCCCCACCAGAAGCGAACAGCGCGGATCCTCTTTCAGGGCGCGGGTGTGATGCGACAGGTTTGACACCAGCGTCACAGGTGCCCCTTCGGGGGTGGTGCCCATCGCGACGCGGGTCACCATCGGCAGGCCGGTGCCGGCCTCATTCACGGCAAGGGCGCCATAGCGCGCTTCATCGATCAACCCACGCGCCAGCGCGCGGGCCTCATCATCGGTGTTTTGAACTAAATCAGGCATGATCGCGATGTAGACCTGAGATCGCGAAATGACAAGCCGCGTGGTCTAAAACGCCCGCCAGAGGCCAAGTTTCACACCACTTTCCTGCGCCCCGGTCAGCGCTTTGGACAGGCCCAGCTCCAGCTGCCACCCGGGGCGGATTTCATAAGTGGTGGAGGGGACGATACGCAGGAACTCAGGCTCATCGGCGGCGCGACCGGCCTGCAGTTGCAGCATCCACCGGCGGCCACTGTTCAATGTCACGCCAAGGGTCAGGTCCGATTTCACGTCGACCTGCCGGTCACCGAGGTCAAATTCAACAAAGCTGTCCAAGGCCAACCAGCCGCCGCCCCAGCGCGTGTCAAATCCGCGGCCATAGGCTAGGCCCGGGCGCAGCACCTGCTGACCCGCGATCCGCCCCAACCCCAGTTCAAACGCCAACCGGTCCTGCCCCTGCGCCTTGATCGGCAGGCGGGCAAAAGCGATGGTTTTGCCCTGTCCGGTCACCCCGCGCCCCAGATCAAAGCCAACGGTCAGATTGGGCCGCAGCCCGTATTCCAGATAAAGGCCGGTGTAATAGCTTTCCTCATCAAAGGGTTCGGATGCGTAAAACGACAGGGATGAAAACCCTGTGCCTTGCTCAAGCAGCCACGCCCCCGCCAAGGCGGCGGCAGGGCAGTGGATCAGCAAGAAGAGGCATATGAGGCAGCGCATGGGACATCCACGAAAGAAGCCCGGCAAGCTTGACCGAAAGCGGTAAACAGGGGGTTAACCCTGATTAACACGGCATGAATGCGGGCCCATTGCGCGCACCATCCCTCAGCGCTCAGATCAAAATAAGCGTGGATGAACGTTGCGGATTCAGGGGTCCAGCGCCTAGGCTGATCCTATTAGGAGGAGGTTCTCATGCCTAAGATCTCGCAATCCAGCGATTTTCAGACGGTCATCACGACCTTTGAAATGACGCCAGGCACCTGCCACGATCTGCTCGAAGCACTTCAGGATGCCTATGAACACTTCATCTCAAAACAGCCCGGTTTCATCGCAGCAGGCCTGCATGTGAATGATGCCCAGACCCGGATCGCCAATTATTCGCAATGGCAACGGCGCGAAGACTTCCAGGCGATGCTGCGCACCGATGAGATGCGCAAACGCAACCGGGTCATTGCCGGGCTGTGCAAAAGTTTTGAACCGGTGATGTATGACGTGGCGCATTCCTACGGCTGACCCCGTCGGTCAGAGCGCGCCCTGCACCCATTGCACAATCGCCGGCGTTGGCATCGCCCCGGCTTTGCGGGCTTTTTCCTTGCCGCCTTGGAAGGCCGCCAGCATCGGGATGCCGCGGATGCCGTAGCGCTGCGAGGCTTTGGGATGGGCTTCGGTGTTCAGCTTGACCAGCCGGGCGCGGCCCGACAGCGGCTGCACGGCCTGTGCAAACTGCGGCGCCATCTGACGGCAGGGGCCGCACCAGGGTGCCCAGAAATCCACCACCAGCGGCACCTCATCATTGCGCGCCGCCTTTTGCAGCGTGGCCAGATCTACCTCCACGGGTTTCTGCGCAAACAGCTTAGTGCCGCAGGTGCCGCATTTCGGCCCGGCGCTCAGCCGGTCCACCGGCACCCGGTTTACCTGTCCGCAGTCCAGACAGGTCAGTTTCTTGCCAGCCATCGCAGCCTCCGTTTTCATCTGCGTGCCGCGATATAGGATGTCACAGCAAAACCACAAGAGCTGGCAAATCCATCAACAGGCTTGCCCGATACCGTAATTCTACCCATAGTCAGCGTGTTCGTTAATTTCTTTCGTTGGTCGCAGCACGGTTTACGGCCCTAAGCCCAAGGTCAGCGATAGAGACACCAAGCTGTTTCAGTAAGCGGAGCAGCCACTATTTTAGGAGACTACGGAATGGCCAACGGCACCGTAAAATGGTTCAACACCACCAAAGGCTATGGCTTCATCGCGCCCGAAAACGGCGGCAAAGATGTGTTTGTGCATATCTCGGCTGTGGAACGTTCGGGCCTGACCGGCCTGGCTGACAACCAGAAGGTGACCTTCGATCTGGAAGCAGGTCGCGACGGTCGCGAACTGGCGGTGAACCTGTCACTGGTCTAAACCGCCGACAGTTTTTTGTACATTTATGACATCGACGGGCCCTCTGGGCCCGTTATTTTTTTGAATGGTAACTTGCCTTGTGGGGGGAACCGGCCCATATCTGAGGGGCTACGTTACACGCTTTCGACCTCTGCTCCTATTATACGGCTCAGTTTTTCGATCTTGCTGATGACCTGCCAGGCTGCCGCACCTCCGCGGGCAGCACATATTAGGAGACTACGGAATGGCCAACGGCACCGTAAAATGGTTCAACACCACCAAAGGCTACGGCTTTATCGCACCCGAAAACGGCGGCAAAGATGTGTTTGTACATATCTCGGCTGTTGAGCGTTCGGGCCTGACCGGTCTGGCCGACAACCAGAAGGTGACCTTCGACCTGGAAGCAGGCCGTGACGGTCGCGAATCGGCCGTGAACATCGCGCTGGCCTAAGCCCGCGACACAGCTGATAAAGCGTTAAGCAGATCGAAACGGGCCGTAGCGGCCCGTTTTTTGTTGCCAATTTGTTACTTTGCCGCTCTGCTTACTGTGCCCCTGCCAGCAGCTGCAGCACCTGCGGCCCCAGCCCGGCAACGATCAGCGCCACACCTTCGGCGTTCGGGTGAATGCCGTCGGACTGCATGTATTGCCCCAGTGCTGCGGGGTCATCACTGGGCAGCCCGTCAAAGAACGACGGCACGTATAGTGCGCCATATTGCGCCGACAGATCCGGCCAAATGCCGTTGAAGGCTGCTTCAAACTCAGGGCCATAGTTTTTCGGCGCCGCCATGCCGACCAGCAGCACATCCATGTCCCTGGCTGTCACCACTTGCAAAATGCCATCGATATTGGCCCGCGTGACCTCCGGCGCGGTGCCGCGCAGCAGGTCATTGCCGCCAAGGGCGAGGATCATCGCATCAAACGGTTCGGCCAGGGTCCAGTCAATGCGCGCTAGGCCGCCGGCAGTGGTGTCGCCCGAGACCCCGGCGTTGGTCACACTGACGTCTTGGCCCTGATCACGCAGCCAGGCCTCCAGCTGGGGGACAAAGCCATCGCCCTGCGCCAGCCCGTAGCCTTGGGTCAAACTGTCGCCAAAGGCCAACAGCCTCAGCGGTTCTGCGCCGACGGGGGCTGCCAGCAGAAAAAGCGGCAGCAGCAGGGTCTTGCCCCTCAAAATCGCCGCCCCATATGACAGAAACACACGAATAAACAGGCTGATAGACATGGTGACTCCGGTTCTTTCCCTTACAGATGTGACGCTTTCGCTGGATGGCAACGCCGGGCGCATCGAAATCCTCCACGGCATTTCACTGGATGTCCAGAGCGGCGAGAGCCTGGGGCTGATCGGTCCCTCGGGTTCCGGCAAATCTTCGCTGCTGATGCTGATGGGCGGGCTGGAACAGGCCACCACCGGCTCCGTCACCGCGCTGGGGCAGGAGCTGACCACGATGAATGAGGATCAGCTGGCCCGGTTCCGCCGCGATAGTATGGGGATTGTGTTTCAGTCCTTCCATCTGATCCCCACCATGACCGCCCTGGAAAACGTCGCCACCCCGCTGGAGCTGGCAGGCCACCGCGATGCCTTTGACCGCGCTATGGAAGAGTTGCAGGCCGTCGGGCTGGAAGCGCGCGCCGATCACTACCCCTCGCAGATGTCTGGCGGCGAACAGCAGCGCGTGGCACTGGCCCGCGCCGCCGCCCCGCGCCCCAAGATCCTGCTGGCGGATGAGCCGACCGGCAATCTGGACGGCGCCAATGGCGCGGCGATCATTGATCTGTTGTTTGGGCTGCGTGACCGGCATGGTTCCACCCTGGTGCTGGTCACCCATTCCCGTGAACTGGCCGAACGCTGCGACCGCGTGGTGCGGCTGCGCGACGGCCGCGTTGATCAAGCAGCCACAGGGGCAGCGGCATGAGTCTGGCGCTTTCGGCCCGACTGGCCCGGCGGGAACTGCGCGGCGGGCTGCGCGGTTTCCGCATTTTTCTGGCCTGCCTTGTGCTGGGTGTGGCCGCCATTGCCGGGGTCGGATCGGTCAGATCCGGCATTGAGGCTGGCCTTGCCAATGAAGGGGCCGCACTCCTTGGTGGCGATGCGGAGATGGAGTTTACCTATCGGTTTGCCGATGACGCCGAGAGGCGCTGGATGGAGCAGACCGCGGTGGCCGTTTCTGAGGTGGCTGACTTCCGCTCGATGGCGGTGCGCGGGGATGTGCGGGCGCTGACGCAGGTGAAGGCGGTTGATGATGCCTATCCGCTGGTCGGTCAGGTGGCGCTGGACCCGGCCCTGCCGCTGGATCAGGCACTGGCGGGGCAGGATGGCCTGCCCGGTGCGGTACTGGATCCGCTGCTGATCGATCAGATGGAGCTGTCGCCCGGTGAGACCTTCCGCCTGGGCACGCAGGATTTTGTGCTGATGGCGGCCCTGACCAATGAACCCGACAGCGCCGGGGATGGTTTTGCCCTTGGCCCGCGCACCTTGGTGACGCGAGAGGCGCTGGAAAACTCGGGCTTGCTGGCGCCGGGCAGCCTATTTTCCTCAAAATACCGGTTGCTGCTGCCCGAGGGGCACCAGCTGGAGCCGCTGAAACAAGAGGCGCAGGATCTCTTTGCCAATTCGGGCCTGCGCTGGCGCGATGCCCGCAATGGTGCGCCGGGGATTGCCACCTTTGTCGAACGGCTGGGGGCCTTTCTGATCCTTGTTGGCCTCTCCGGTCTGGCGGTTGGCGGTGTTGGGGTTTCGGCTGCGGTGCGCGCCTATCTGGCGGGCAAGACCAGCGTCATTGCCACGCTGCGCAGCCTTGGTGCGGATCGCCGCACGGTGTTTCAGGTCTATTTCATCCAAATCGGTGTCCTGTCGCTGGTCGGGATCACTCTGGGCCTGCTGCTGGGCGGGCTGGTGCCGGTTCTGCTGGGCCCGGTGATTGCGGCGCAATTGCCTGTGCCGGCGGCCTTTGGCCTTTATCCGGCGCCACTGATTGAGGCGGCGATCTACGGCGCATTGACCGCGCTGATCTTCACCCTCTGGCCCTTGGCGCGCACCGGTGAAGTGCGTGCCGCCACCCTTTTCCGCGATGCGATGGCGGGTGCCAAACTGCTGCCGCCCCTGCCCTTCGTGGCGATCACCCTGCTGCTGGTGGCGGCGCTGGTGGCGGTGGCGGTGGCCTTTTCCGGCACGGTAACACTAACACTTTGGACCGCTGGCGGTGTGGTTCTGTCCCTCGTGATCCTGGCGATTGCAGCGCTGGCCCTCAGGGCGCTGGCCCGGCGGGTTGCGCCCTGGACCCGGGGCCACCCGGCCCTGCGATGGGCGGTGGCGGCGATCGGCAGCGCGCGCGATGAGGCCACGCCGGTGGTGCTGTCGCTGGGGCTGGGGCTGACCGTTCTGGCCGCTGTTGGACAGATTGACGGCAACCTCAGAAACGCCATCGCGCAGGATCTGCCGGGCAAGGCGCCGTCGTTCTTCTTTGTCGACATTCAGCGCGATCAGATTGACGGGTTTCTGGACCGTCTGACCACCGATGATGCGGTCAGCCGCACCGAACATGCGCCGATGCTGCGTGGGGTGATCACCCAGATCAACGACCGACCGGCGACTGTGGTGGCGGGCGATCACTGGGTTGTCACCGGCGATCGTGGTGTCACCTATGCCGACGCCCTGCCCGCAACCACCCGCATCACGGCGGGCGAATGGTGGGGAGAGGGCTATGACGGCGCGCCGCAGATCAGCTTTGCCGCGGAAGAGGCCGAAGAGATGGGCCTGCGCCTGGGTGACAGCATGACCATCAACATTCTGGGCCGTGACATCACCGGCACCATCACCTCCTTCCGGGAAGTGGATTTTTCCACCGCAGGGATGGGGTTTGTGCTGGCAATGAATGAGGCCGCGCTGCGCGGGGCACCCCATAGTTTCATCGCCACGGTCTACGCCGAAGAAGGGGCCGAGGCCGCGATCCTGCGCGATCAGACCAACAGCTATCCCAACATCACCGCAATCCGGGTGCGCGATGCCATCGACCGGGTGACCGTGTTGATGGAGGGCATCGCCAATGCCACCCGCTGGGGCGCGGCGGCGACGCTGCTGACTGGCTTCCTTGTGCTGGTCGGCGCGGCGGCGGCAGGTGCCCCTGCACGGGCCTATGAGGCGGCGGTGCTGAAAACGCTGGGTGCGTCGCGGCCCCGGATCCTGAGCAGTTTCGCGCTACGCTCGGCCCTGCTCGGCGGCGGAGCGGCGCTGGTGGCGCTGTTTGCCGGGATTGCCGGGGGTTGGGCGGTGATGCGCTTTGTGATGGAGAGTGAGTTCACGGTGATCTGGGGTTCCGCCCTTGGGATCGTGGCAGGCGGTGTGGTGGCGACGCTGCTGGCGGGCTTCGGCTTTGCCTGGGCGGCGTTGGGGACCAAACCGGTCCACACCCTGCGCGCGCGGGAATAAATCCAACCGCAGGCTTGCGTTGAGCACATCTGGGTGGCACCCCTTGGGCAACAGTGTCGAAGGGGGCCGCCATGTCACAGGACCACAAACAGCACCAATCGCTGAGCCAAGATCAACAAGAGCTGCTGATCGCCACGGTGCGTGAGGTGGCCCGCGCAGAAATCCTGCCGCGGTTTCGCAATCTGGCAGCAGGTGACATCCGGTCAAAAACCAAACCCGATGATCTGGTTACCGAGGCGGATCTGGCCGCGGAGGCCCGGATTGCAGCGGTGCTGCGCGAAGCCTTCCCTGAGGCGATGATCCTTGGCGAGGAAGCTGCCAGCGCCGATCCCACCCTGCGGGCCAAAGCGGCTGAGGCAGATCTGGCACTGATCATCGATCCGGTGGATGGCACCTGGAACTTTGCCAATGGGCTGGCGGTTTTCGGCGTCATTTTGGCGGCAACGGTGCGGGGCAAGCCGGTCTTTGGGCTGCTCTATGATGTGGTGATGGATGATTGGGTGGTGACCCATGATGCGGCGCCCAGCGTTCTGGCCCGTGACGGGGCAGCGCCGCAGCGGCTGCAGACCGCCAAGGGTGGAACGCTCGACACGCTGACCGGCTATATCCACCTGTATCTGATGGAAAAATCGGTGCAGGCGCAGATGGCGGCGGCGTTGCCCAGTTTTAACCGGACCTTCATGCTGCGCTGTTCCTGTCACGAATACCGGCTGCTGGCACAGGGCGCGGTGGATTTCTGCCTGTCGGGCATGTTGACCCCCTGGGACCATGCCGCTGGCGTCTTGGCGGTGCAAAACGCCGGCGGTGTGGCGCGGTTCATCGATGGACGCGATTATGACACGTCGATCACCAAGGGCTACCTTCTGACGGCGGCCAACGAACAGGTCTGGCAGGAGGTTGCGGCGCATCTGGCCTTTCTGAAGTGATCCGTGGGCGCAGCCGCATCACAGCCTGAGACGCCTATTTCTGAAGCTGCAGAACCTTCTGATCCAAGGGCCGTTTGGCGTTTTTCTGCAACCGGGCAACCAGCCGTTTTTGCTGTTTGCCTTTCGGGATCGGACGGGCGGGATCGGGCAGGCCGCGACGGATGGCCAGATCGGGAAACAGCTGAAACAGCTCCTCCCGGGCGGCGGGTGTCATGGCGCGCAGGGCCTCAGGCCCGGTGAACAGCGTTTCGCTGGGGCTGCCTTCGGCGATGATCACCTGATGCTGATCCATCACCACATGCACATAGGTGATGCAATCCACCCATTCATCCACGTAGATCCCCGGCAGTTCCGTAAGGCGGATCGCGGCCACCAGCACCTCCGCCGCGCCGAACATCCGTTTTGCCACCGGTGAGGCGACCAGCATCCGATGCTGCGGCGAAACCCAGAGATCGCGTTTCGGCAGCCCCTGCCCCAATGCGCCGGCGGTGATCTTCACCGGACGCAGGTTGGGATAGGCCGCCAGATCCTTAGCCGTCAAATGGCGTTGCAGAACCAGCCGCACCCGCGCCGCCCCTTCGGACCAGAGCGGCAGCAGCTGACCTTTCTGCAGGTGTTGCACCTCCTCCTCACCGGCCTGGGTGCGGATCAGAGTGCCATGGGTGAAACAGGGGATCAGACCATCCTCAAACGCGACGAGACCCAGCGTTTCATCGATGTGGTTCAGCTCATCATCCTGGGAGGCTTCTTCCTCCAGGAACATGTCGACGCTGGAATTGTTCTGGCTGTCGATGACCACCGTGGCGGGGTTTGGTCCGTTGATGGTCTGTGTTTCGCCCAGCACCACAGCATCGGTGAAGGTGGCGCCAAGGCCGAAGGTATCAACGTTGTTGTCAAACCCACCAAAGGTTTTGGCTGTCCCGGCAGAGCCATCACCGCCCGCCTGAATGGCGATCCAGCCGATGGTTTCGGTGCCGTGATCATCTGCCTGCGCCTCTTCCTCCTGCAGGGAGAGGTCAAAGCCTGAGGAGGTGATGTTCAGCGGATCACTGTCCACGGTGGTGGTGTCATTGTTGGACATGACCGAGGTCAGAACCACCGGCGGATCGGTGAAGCTGCCACTGAAACTGGCCGAACTGCCCGAGGCATCGGTGGCGGTGGTTCCGGCCTCAATCACCCGGCCATCGGGCAGGGTATGCACCCCGGCCTCAATCGCCAGCCAGTTGATGGTTTCCACCGCCGGGTGCGGGCCGTCGTGGTATTCCCATTCCTCAATGATGAAGCTGAAGGAGGTGGTGTTGCCATCGCCATCCAGCACCTGATCGGTCAGGCGGATGGTGAACTGATCGCCACCGTTGTTGGTGGCGGTGAAGGCAAAGACCGGATTGGTCAATGGCTCCTCAAGGGTGACGGTGATCGGCGCATTCTCCGTTGGAGAATTCGTCGTAATCGAGCCTGCCTCACCGATAGCCATAACCAAATGCCCCAAGTTGCGCCTGAACAGGCGTACGTCCTCAAGGCTTAAGATAATCCTGCTTGCAGGCGGCAATATGGTTCAAATTGGGCTTAAATTTGAACCGGTTGCGCATGGACACCCTGCGTAATTCAGGGGTGTATTTCGCTGCGCGGCGGGCGCAGTAGCCAAAGAAAAAGCGCCCCGGGTAGGGGCGCTTTCCGTTTTGATAACAGCGGCTTATTCCGCCGCTTCGGCGTAGTCGTCCATCGGCGGGCAGGTGCAGACCAGATGGCGGTCGCCATGGGCGTTGTCGACGCGGTTGACCGGCGGCCAATATTTGTCCACGCGGAAGGCACCAGCCGGGTAGCAGCCCTGTTCACGGCTGTAGGGGCGGTTCCATTCACCCACCAGATCCTCAACAGTGTGAGGCGCACGTTTCAGCGGGTTGTTTTCCGCATCAATGTCCCCTTTTTCCACCGCATCAATCTCAGCCCGGATCGACAGCATGGCGTCGCAGAAACGGTCAATCTCGGCTTTGGTTTCCGATTCCGTCGGCTCCACCATCAGGGTGCCGGCCACCGGCCAGCTCATGGTGGGGGCGTGGAAACCGTTGTCGATCAGACGTTTGGCGATGTCGTCCACGGTGATATTGGCGCTGTCGGCAAAGGGACGGGTGTCCACGATACATTCATGCGCCACGCGGCCTGTTGGCCCTTTGTAGAGCACCTCAAACGCGCCTTCGAGGCGTTTTGCGATGTAGTTCGCCGACAGGATCGCCACACGGGTGGCCTGCGTCAGACCGCTGTCGCCCATCATCAAGCAGTAAGCCCAGGAGATCGCCAGGATCGAGGCCGAGCCATAAGGCGCTGCCGAAACAGGACCTTCGGTGCCACCGGTTTCCGGGTGGCCGGGCAGATGCGGCACCAGGTGTGCCTTTACGCCGATCGGACCCATGCCGGGGCCGCCACCACCATGCGGAATGGCGAAGGTTTTGTGCAGGTTCAGGTGGCTCACGTCACCGCCCAGATCGCCCGGACGGCTGAGGCCGACCATCGCGTTCATGTTGGCGCCGTCGATATAGACCTGACCGCCGTGATCATGGGTGATCTGGCAGACCTCTTTCACGGTTTCCTCAAACACACCGTGGGTCGAAGGGTAGGTGATCATGCAGCCTGCAAGGTTTTCGCCGTGCTGTTCCGCCTTGGCGCGGAAATCGTCCAGATCAATGTCGCCGTTTTCCAGCGATTTCACCGGAACCACTTTCCAGCCCACCATCTGGGCTGATGCCGGGTTGGTGCCGTGGGCCGACATCGGGATCAGGCAGACGTTACGGTGGCCCTGATCATTGGCGCGGTGGTAGGCGGCGATGGTCAAGAGACCGGCATATTCGCCCTGCGCGCCCGAGTTCGGCTGCATCGAGAAGTCATCGTAGCCGCAGATCTCACACAGCTTGTCCGACAGATCCGACATCATCTCAGCGTAGCCCGCCGCCTGATCCAGCGGCACAAACGGGTGCAGATCCGACAGTTCCGGCCAGCTGATCGGCATCATCTCTGCTGCCGCGTTCAGCTTCATGGTGCAGGAGCCCAGCGGGATCATCGCACGGTCCAGTGCCAGATCGCGGTCCGCCAGACGACGCATGTAGCGCATCATCTCGGTCTCGGCCCGGTTCATGTGGAAGATCGGGTGGGTCAGGATATCCGAGTTGCGCAGCGCGTTGTCGGGCAGACGCCATTCACCGGGCTGGTCATCCTTACGGGCGATGCCAAAGGCACGCCAGACCGCTTCGATGGTGGCGGGCACAACGGCTTCGTCAATGGTGATGCCAACCTTGGTGTCGCCGACAGGGCGCAGGTTGATGCCTTCGTCCACGGCCGATTTCAGCACAGCCTTCTGCAGCGGGCCAACTTCGACGGTCACGGTGTCAAAGAAGTCCTTCGGCTCAACCGCAAAACCGGCTTCTTCCAGACCTTTGACCAGGCGCACCGTCTTGCGGTGGATCTTCTGCGCGATGGCTTTCAGACCGGCCGGACCGTGGAACACGGCATACATCGAGGCCATCACCGCCAGCAGGGCCTGCGCGGTACAGACGTTCGACGTCGCCTTTTCGCGGCGGATGTGCTGTTCGCGGGTCTGCAGCGCCAGACGGTAGGCGCGGTTGCCGCGGGCATCGATCGAGACACCGACCAGACGGCCGGGCATCGAACGTTTGAACTTGTCGTTACAGGCCATGTAGGCGGCGTGCGGGCCACCGTAGCCCAGCGGCACACCAAAGCGCTGGGTCGAACCCACAGCAATGTCGGCGCCCATTGCGCCCGGCTCTTTCAGCAGAACCAGCGCCATCGGGTCAGCAATCACCATGCCGATGGCCTTGTTTTCATGCAGTGCGGCCATTTCGGCGGTGAAGTCCCGCACGTGGCCATAGGTGCCGGGGTACTGGAAGATCGCGCCAAAGACAGCGGTGACGTCCAGATCTTCGGGGGCGCCAACGATCACCTCAATGCCCAGTGGTGCAGCGCGGGTCTGCATCACGGCGATGTTCTGCGGGTGGCAGTTTTCATCGACAAAGAAGGCTTTGGATTTCGACTTCGACACACGTTCGGCCATGGTCATGGCTTCGGCGGCGGCGGTGGATTCATCGAGCAGCGAGGCATTGGCGATCTCCAGACCGGTGAGGTCGGAAATCATCGTCTGGTAGTTCAACAGCGCCTCAAGGCGGCCCTGCGAAATCTCAGGCTGATACGGGGTGTAGGCGGTGTACCAGGCCGGGTTTTCCAGGATGTTGCGCTGGATGGCGGGCGGGGTCACAGTGCCGTGGTAGCCCATGCCGATCAGGCTGGTCAGAACCTTGTTCTTGCCGGCGACCTCTTTCATCCGGGCCAGCATCTGACGTTCGGACAGGGCCTTGCCGAAGCCCAGCGGCTCTTCCTGGCGGATCAGGGCCGGAACGGTGTCATCAATCAGGGCCTCAAGGCTGTCGGCACCGACGGTTTGCAGCATCTCAGCCATTTCTTCGGGCGAAGGCCCGATGTGACGGCGGTTGGCAAAATCGTAGGGCAAATAGTCGGTTGGCTGGAACGGCATCCCAAGCTCCTTATCGCGCGATATGTGGTCGTTGTGGCGGCAGCGTCGCTGCCGGGAGGCACCGCGCCCCTCCCCGTCTGGGGCGCGGTACAAGGGGCGCCATGCAGCGCCCGAGGTGTCAGCCCGTCAGCAGCGCTGCGCGGGCTTAACGTTTGGTTTACTCAACCAGCGCCTTGTAGGCGGCTTCGTCCATGTAGTCGTTGATGACCGAGGCATCTTCGACCTTCACCTTGAAGAACCAGGCTTCGCCGGTGGGGTCTTCGTTCACTTTGCCCGGCTCATCTTCCAAGGCTTCGTTCACTTCGACGATTTCGCCGTCAACCGGGGCCACAATGTCCGAGGCTGCTTTTACGGATTCGATCACAACGATCTCATCGCCTTTTTCCACTTCGGTGCCGACTTCGGGCAGCTCAACGAACACAACATCGCCCAGCGAGGTCGAGGCGTGTTCGGTGATGCCTACGGTGATGATGTTGCCGTCGGCCTTCAGCCACTCGTGATCTTCGGTATATTTCATGTCTGGATCCTTCCCTGCATCGATCTGGATTATCGTTTGAATTGCGCTGCAACGAAGGGCAGCGCGACAACTTCCACGGCCATACGTTTACCACGTACGTCGCCATAAAGAACTGTTCCGGTGTCGGCGTTTTCGGTTGCGACATAACCCATCGCAACGGGGCCCTCGACCGAGGGACCAAAGCCGCCCGAGGTCACTTTGCCGATCGGCTCACCGCCGTTGTCGGTGGCGTAAAGTTCAACACCTTCGCGCATCGGGGCGCGGGTCTGGGGTTTCAGGCCAACACGGGCGCGCGGGGCGCCGTTTTCCAGTTCCGCCAGAATACGCTCGGCGCCGGGGAAGCCGCCTTCGCGGTCGCCACCGGTGCGGCGGATTTTCTGGATGCCCCAAGTCAACGCGGCCTCAACCGGGCTGGTGGTTTCGTCAATGTCGTGGCCGTAAAGGCACATGCCGCCCTCAAGGCGCAGGCTGTCGCGGGCGCCCAGGCCGATGGGCAGAACCCGTTCGTCCGCTAGGAGCGCGCGCGCCAGACCTTCGGCGGCGTCATTCGGGACCGAGATTTCATAGCCGTCTTCGCCGGTGTAGCCCGAACGCGAAATCCAGCATTCCGCACCGTTCAGATCATAGATGCCGACATCCATGAATTTCATATCCGCCACAGCCGGGTTCAGCGCGGCCAGCGCCGCCTCAGCCGCCGGGCCTTGCAGGGCCAAGAGGGCGCGATCTTCGATCACCTCAACCGCAACGCTGTCGGGCAGGCCGTTCTGCATCAGGGCGATGTCCTGATCTTTGCAGGCGGCGTTCACCACAACGAAGATATGATCGCCACGGTTGGCAAACATCAGATCGTCCAGAATGCCGCCCTGATCGTTGGTGAAGAACCCGTAGCGCTGACGATTCTCTTTCAGGCCTGCCACATTCACCGGGATCAGCGCCTCAAGCGCCAGGGCCGCCTCTTCGTAGGAAGAGCCGCGCAGGATCACCTGCCCCATGTGCGAGACGTCAAACAGACCAGCCTGGCTGCGGGTGTGCAGGTGTTCCTTCATCACACCGGCGGGGTATTGCACCGGCATCTCATAGCCCGCGAACGGCACCATCTTGCCGCCCAGTTCACGATGCAATGCATCCAGGGTGAGGGATTTCAGTTCGGACATGTCGCCTCCCAGCTGTCGCTCAACCGGGTCGGAATTTGGAGTTCCCCGTCCGGCATCATTCAGACGCAGCGAAGCCGCGCCACTGATGCCCCCTCTGTCACGGTGCCTGAGATCGTTATCCCTTCGGCGGACGCGTTTTCGCGCCTCTCTCCAGAGTAGTCAGCCCTGATCGGTCCCTTTGGCCTGAGAGTTTCCGGGGCGGTTGCTCCTTCGGCACTGGCACGCGGCCAGTTCTCCCGATCAGTTGACAGGGTGATTATCCTAGTCGGATTTTCAGAGCAAGGGTCTCAATGCGACAGATTGCCGATCAGGCGCGACAAGTTGCGGGGCTGAGGATCTCCAGCAGGCGGTCATTGCCGCACACCAGCGATTCGAGGGAGACCTCATCAAGATGGGCAAAAAACGCCTCGGCGGCATCTGCCAGGGCCAGCCGCAGGCGGCAGGCCTCGACCAGCGGACAGGTGTTGTCGACATCGGCAAAACACTCCGCCAGCGGCACCGAGGCCTCCAGCGAACGAAACACATCGCCGATGCGAATCTCCGCGGCCTTGCGGCCCAGCATCAGCCCGCCGTTGCGACCGCGTTGCGTGCGCAGGAAGCCCAGCTGACCCAATTGATTGATGACCTGCGCCAAATGGTTTTCCGAGGCATTGCACCTGTCGGCGATTTCCGATTTTGTCACCAAGCGACCGTCATTGGCGGCGCAAAACATCAGAATACGGATCGCAATGTTGGTTCGTTTGGTAATACGCATGGGTTTAGACCTCGCAGCAGCTGAGGCCTGCACCATGCACCTCACAGGCCTGTGAGGGATTGATATGGATCAAGATTGGGGTGATTTCCTGCATGGCAAATGCATTTTTCTTTGGCTACGGCTCCCTCGTGAACCGCAAAACCCACGTCTATGAGGATGCCCATCGCGCCAAAGTGCAGGGCTGGCGGCGGGCCTGGCGCCATACTGCACTGCGTCCGATTGCCTTTTTGACCGGGGTACCCGCGCCCGACAGCGCCATTGAAGGGCTGATTGCTGGGGTGCCGGGCAATGACTGGGCGGCGCTGGACGAACGCGAATTTGCCTATGACCGGGTGGCGTTGACTGAGGCGCTGGATCACCCGCTGCCGGCACGTCCCGAAGTGGCGATTTATGCGATCCCTGAGGGCAAACATGGCGCCCCGGACCGCCGCCATCCGGTTCTGCTGAGCTACCTTGATGTGGTGGTGCAGGGCTATCTGCAGGAATTTGGCGCAGACGGCGTTGCTGACTTCTTTGCCACCACAGACGGCTGGGACGCGCCGATCCTGGATGACCGCGCCGCGCCTTACTACCCCCGCCATCAGGTGCTGAATGCAAAAGAGCGCAGTCTGGTGGATCAGATGCTGGTGCTGGTCGGGGCCACACCAATGCATCTGGAGGGCACCGAACTGGCGGAATTTGAAGCCGCCCTGCAGTTTGGTGGCCGCAGCTGAGGATCTGCGTCTCATTTAAGCGCTAAAACCACGCATTCCCCGCCCCATCTTAGGGCCGGGGCTGCGATAAAAACCCGCCAAGACGTGAACAATTCGGCCAATTTCCCGCTTTTGTTCCGCAAATTCCGCCCGAATACCCCCTAAAGAGAGCGCCTCCCCTCCGTTTTGACGGGGTTAAATGGGGCCGTTTCCGGCCGTTCTTCATACTGGGAAAAACGATCCAACGCTGCCGCTTAGGGTCACATGTATTTTTGTAACGTTTCACGAGGGCTTTTTACCAATGACGCAGATCGGACAACTAGAGAAAGCTCTCGAAGGGGGAAACATGAAGAAACTAAGAACCGTCTCGCAGATTATTCGCAAACGTCGCCTTTTCTGTGTGTCGCCCGACGACATGGCCCGTCAGGCCTGTAAAATCATGACAAACCGCAAACTGGGCGCGCTGCCGGTCATTGATGACAACGGCACCCTGGTTGGCGTGATCTCCGAGCGTGACATCGTGCGCCGCTGCATTGGTGGCAAACGCAAAACCGTTCGCACCGCGATCCGTGAGGTAATGACCCCGGATCCCATCGTTGCCAAATCCGATGACACCATCGTGGTGGCCATCGCGGTGATGATGCAGAACCAGATCCGCAACCTGCCGGTTGTTGAAAACGGTGTGGTCATTGGCATGATCTGCATGCGCGAAGTGGTGACCGAGCTGTCGACCCTGGCCGTGCAGAACTTCGGCCTGGCCGGCATCGTTCAAGACACTGAACTGCAGGTCGCTGAGCGCGTCTGATCCGATTTAGCGCTACGGGGCACTCCCCCCAAACTTCGCCCAGTGGCCGCAAAGAAAAACCCCCGCGATGCAGATCGCGGGGGTTTTGCGTTTCTTAGGCCAGCGGGTCTTAGGCCAGTGGGCGCGTTAGCCGCGCGCCTTGACCACCTGCAGCAGCGGCATCACATCGCCCATGTCGGGCCCATGGCCCTGACCGGTCAGCGCCTTGCGCAGCGGCATGAACAGACCTTTGCCTTTGCGGCCAGTGGCCTCTTTCACGGCCATGGTCCAGCTTTTCCAGGTGTCCCCGTCAAACGGGCCTTCGGGCAGCAGTTTCATTGCCTCGGCAATGAATTCCTTGTCCTCATCCGCGATCTCAGGCTCTGCACCTTCGCTGAACAGGGTCCACCAGCCTTTGAGGTCACCGCGCACGGTGATGTTGTCACGGGTCACGGTCCAGAACTGTTCCGCCAGATCCGCCGGCACACCGATTTCGGCAATCTCATCCTTCACCGCGTCAAACGGCAGGGTCTGCAGATAATGCCCGGTCAGCGGGAACAGATCCTGCACATCAAACTTGGTCGGCGCGGAGCCGAATTTGTTGATGTCAAAGCCTTCTGCCAGTTCCGCCATCGAGGACCGCAGTTCGACCGGATCAGAGGAGCCCAGACGCGCCATTTGGCTGAGCAGCGCCAGCGGCTCCACCCCCTGTTCGCGCAGATCCTTGATCGCCAAAGTGCCCAGACGTTTTGACAGCGCCTCACCCTGCGGGCCGGTCAGCAGCGAATGGTGGGCAAAGGCCGGAACCGTGCCGCCCAGCGCCTGGATCATCTGGATTTGGGTCGCGGTGTTGGTCACATGGTCGGAGCCACGCACAACATTGGTCACACCCATTTCAGTGTCATCCACGATCGAGGCAATGGTGTAGAGCACCTGACCATCAGCCCGGATCAGCACCGGATCAGACACCGAGGCCGCATCAATCGAGATGTCGCCCAGAACACCATCGGTCCATTCAATCCGCTGATGGTCCAGCTTGAAGCGCCACACGCCATTGCCACGCTCCGCGCGCAGGGCGTCTTTCTCATCGTCCGACAGGGCCAGCGCGGCGCGGTCATAAACCGGCGGCTTGCCCATGTTCAGCTGTTTCTTGCGCTTCAGGTCCAGCTCAGTCGGGGTTTCAAACGCCTCATAGAAGCGGCCCATCTCACGCAGCTTGTCAGCCGCTTCGGCATAGCGGTCCAGACGCAGCGACTGGCGCTCCATCACGTCCCACTCCAGCCCCAGCCATTCCAGATCGCGTTGGATCTGGTCGACATACTCTTCCTTCGACCGCTCCGGGTCGGTGTCATCGATGCGCAGAATGAACTTGCCGCCCGCCTTTTTGGCGATCAGATAGTTCATCAGCGCGGTGCGCAGGTTGCCAACATGGATGTAGCCTGTTGGCGAAGGGGCAAAACGGGTAACGGTCATCGTGATCTCCTGTTGCTGGGCCACATGTCACAGGTTGTGCGATTTGTCCAGTTGGGGCTGCGTTTCCAAGGGGTGCGCACTGGTTATCACGAAAGCGTGAAAGCACGGGACTGTTGCGCCGCGCCGCCTACCCTCCTGAGCCATTGATCTTGACCCGCTGATCTGTGGAGGAACCCCAAATGCCCCTGACGTCCCCGTATATTTCGCGCCGCCATCTGTTGCTGGCCGGCGCCGCCCTGCCCGTTGCAGGCGCGCTGTCCCCCTCGCCTGCGTTTGCCGCAGCTGAAATGCTGGGCGCCGCGACGCCCAAATTCAACCGTTTCAAGCTGGGCGAGATGGAGGTCACAACCCTCCTGGCCGGCACCCGCACCGTGGAAGAGCCGCAAAAGATCTTTGGCATGAACGTCAGTGCCGCGGACTTTGCCCAAGCCTCGGACATGGCGAACATCCCCACCGATAAGGCGCAGTTTTTCTTCACCCCCACCATCGTCAACACCGGCAGTGAGCTGGTGCTGTTTGACACCGGCCTCAATGGTGCGGGCATCGCTGCCGCTGTCACCGCCGCTGGCTATACGCCGGATCAGGTGGATGTGGTGGTGATCACCCATATGCATGGCGATCATATCGGTGGCCTGCTGACCGATGGCGTCGCCACCTTCCCCAATGCCCGCTATGTGACCGGATCGACCGAATTTGACCACTGGGCCGGGGCTGAAAACGAACGCTTCGAAGGCAACGTGCGCCCGCTGGCCGAACAGATGGCGATGATCGGCGATGGCGACAGCCCGGCCTCGGGCATCACCGCGATGGCAGCCTTTGGCCATACACCGGGCCATATGACCTATATGCTGGAGTCTGGTGGCAAACAGCTGCTGATCGCGGCGGATTTTGCCAACCACTATGTCTGGTCGCTGGGCTACCCCGATTGGGAGGTGCGTTTTGACATGGACAAAGCCGCTGCCGCCCAGACCCGCCGCAAGGTGTTGTCGATGCTGGCCGCAGACCGCGTGCCCTTTATCGGCTACCACATGCCCTTCCCCGGCATGGGCTATGTCGAACCCCGCGGCGACGGTTTCCACTACACCGCAGCCAGCTATCAGCACATGCTCTGACAGTGGCTCACGCAGGCTGGACCGGCCAGATCCGGTCCAGATCCTGCAGCCCAGTCCGGATCAACTCCGCCAGAACCTCCAGATCAATATCCGCCAGCTTGTTCACATAGAGGCAGGACTTGCCCAGCTTGTGTTTGCCCAACCGGTTTAGGATTTCTGAGTAATCCTGATAGCCCGGCATGATATAGATCGACAGGTTCGCCTTGCGCGGGCTGAACCCGGTGGCCAGGAAATCACCCTCACGCCCCGACTGATACCGGTAATGATAGCGGCCATAGCCAATGATCGACGCCCCCCACATGACGGGCGGGAATCCGGTGACGCGCGGGAACAGGTCCAGCAGAACCAAGCCATCTTCACGCCGTTTCACAGGTTCCACAGTCGCAAGGAAATCACGCGGGTTCAGATCATGGGGTTGGGTTTTATTGGCCATGTCCCATGCTGACGCAGAGATATGCTGGGATCAAGCCACATGCGCCGCGCGGGCGGATAGGCTGCGCAGTGAGTATTTTTGAAACAGTGAAAGCCTGTTTCAGCGTTCCCCAAATACTCCCGCCGGAGGCAACCCGAGGGCCATCAGGCCCGAGATATCCAGCGCGCCCCGATCAGGGGCGCACAATTTGGGTACGGGTTGGATCAGGCGCCGCTGGGGTCGCGCCAGCGGTTGACGATCGGGTAGCGGCGGTCCAGCCAGAAGGCTTTGCGCGAGAGCCGGGTGCCCGGCGCAGATTGGAAGCGTTTGTATTCGCTGATCAACAGCAGATGTTCCACCCGTTTTACGGTGTCGCGTTCATAGCCCGCGGCCACGCAATCGGCGACTGAGGCTTCCTCATCCACCAGCATGGTCAGGATCCCATCGAGGATCTCATAGGGCGGCAGGCTGTCTTCGTCTTTTTGATCGGGGCGCAGCTCGGCGCTTGGGGGTTTGTCGATGATCGACACCGGGATCACCGTGCCCTCAGGCCCCGCCATCCAGTTGCGGTGATTGGCATTGCGCCAGCGGCAGACGTCAAAGACGCGGGTTTTGTACATATCCTTGATCGGATTGTAGCCGCCGTTCATATCGCCGTAGATCGTGGCATAGCCGACCGCGACCTCGGATTTGTTGCCGGTGGTCAGCAGCATTTCACCAAACTTGTTGCTGAGCGCCATCAGCAGCAGGCCGCGCAGGCGGGATTGGATGTTTTCCTCGGTCAGGTCCTCATCCCGGCCGGCAAAAAGCGGCGCCAGAGTATTTGTCACCGCCTGACGGCTTTCAGAGATCGGCACGTAGTCGTAGTGGCAGCCAAGGTTTTTCGCCAGCGCCTCAGCATCCTCGAGCGAGCCCTGCGAGGTATATTCCGACGGCAGCATTACGCAGCGCACGTTTTCAGCGCCCAGCGCGTCAGCGGCGATGGTCGCAACAATCGCACTGTCGATCCCGCCGGAGAGCCCCAGCAGCACCTTCTGGAAGCCGGATTTGCCACAGTAGTCGCGCAGCGATTGCACCATGCAGCGATAATCCTGTTCCATCTCATCCGGCAGGCTGGCTTTGGGGCCGTCTTCGGCCATCCAGCCACCCTCGGTGCGCCTCAGCGTGACATGGGCCAGCGCCTCATCAAACAGCGGCAATTGCAGCGCCAGCTTGCCGCCCGGGTTCAGAATGAACGAGCCGCCGTCAAAGACCTGATCGTCCTGACCGCCCACCATGTTGAGGTAGATCAGCGGCAAGCCGGTTTCGACCACGCGGGCCACCATATGGTTCATCCGGCGTTCGAACTTGCCGCGATAGTAAGGCGAGCCGTTGGGCACCAGCAGGAACTCAGCCCCGGTTTCCTCCAGCGTTTCCGAGACATCCTCAAACCAAGCATCTTCGCAGATCGGGGAGCCGATGCGCACCCCGTCGATGTCATAGGGCCCTTCCAGCGGGCCGTGATCAAACAGGCGCTCTTCGTCAAAGACGGTGTAATTGGGCAGGTGATGTTTGCGCCGGATATGGGCGATCTTGCCGCCTGACAGGATGTAGTAGGCGTTGAACAGCTGGCCGCCTTCGGCCAGCGGGCCGCCGATTGCGATGGCGGGGCCGTCTGCACAGTCTACCGCCAGCGCGCCCATCAGCTCATAGGCGCGGGCCTGCAGCGCGGGTTTCATCACCAGATCCTGCGCGTTATAGCCCAGCAGGAACATTTCCGGCAGGGCCAGCAATTGGCTGCCTGCGGTTTTGGCCTCAGCCCAAGCCTCTTTTGCCTTGGCGGCGTTGCCCTCCAGATCCCCCATCACCGGGTTCAGCTGGGCCAGTGTCAGTCGAAATGTATCGGCCAATTGCTGCGCTCCTCTTTGGCGTCACCCCTGTGATGTAACAGATCACCCGGCAAGGGAAAGCCGATTTGCAGGAAAGCCGTTGCCTGATCGGCATTCCTCGCCTAGGTTTTTGCATGTTTCAGAGGGAACGGGGACCTGGGGCTCAGGAATTAACATGGCGAAAAAGCACAATAAACAGGCGGCAGCAGTCGCGCGGGTGGCACTGGTGGCCGGACTGGCGGTGACAGGTGTGGCCGGTGCAGGCCAGGCACAGGACAGTGATGTCCTCACCAAGCAATTTGATGACGGCGGTGTCTATGAAGGCACCTTCAAGGGTGGTTTGCAGCATGGCACCGGCACCTACCGGTTGCCCAATGGCTATGAATACACCGGCGCGTGGGTTGAGGGTGAGATTAAGGGCCTGGGCGTGGCCCGCTTCCCCAATGGATCGGTCTATGAGGGCGCCTTTGAGAAAGGCAAACCGCACGGGCTGGGCAAGATCGTCTTCACCGATGGGGGCACCTATGAGGGCGACTGGGTTGAGGGCAAAATCTCAGGCCAGGGCGTAGCGACCTATGCCAACGGCGTGCGCTATGAGGGCGGCTTTCAGGATGCGATGCACCATGGCCGCGGCCGGATGCAGAGCCCGGGCGGCTATGTGTACAACGGCGATTGGGTGAGCGGCGTTAAAGAGGGCTTTGGCAAGATCACCTATCCCGATGGCGCCATCTACGAAGGCGCTGTCGCCCGTGGTGCGCGCGAAGGTCAGGGCACGCTGACCATGCCGGACGGGCTGGTCTACACCGGTCTGTGGAAAGACGGCCAGATCAACGGCAAGGGCAAGCTGACCCAGCCCAATGGCGATGTCTATGAGGGCATGCTGGTGGGCGGCCGCCGGGAAGGTCAGGGCAAAGTCACCTACGCCAATGGCGACACCTATGAGGGCATGTTCCAGGAAGACAAGCGCGACGGTCAGGGCACCTTTAACGGCGCGGATGGCTATCGCTATGTCGGCGCCTGGGTCGCCGGCCAGATCGAGGGTGACGGCACCGTGACCTACCCCGATGGGTCAACCTATGCCGGACAGTTCCGCGCCGGACTGGCCGATGGGATCGGCAAGATCACCTACCCCGATGGCGCCACCTATGAAGGCGACTGGAAGGCCGGTGTGATCGATGGCCAGGGCAAGGCGACCTACCCCAACGGGCTGACCTATGAGGGCAGCTTCATCAACGCGCAGAACCACGGGTTTGGCATCATGACCTACCCCGATGGCTACCGCTACGAGGGCGATTGGCTGGAAGGACAGCGCCACGGCAAGGGGCAGGCCACCTATGCGGACGGCACGCTTTACAATGGCGACTTTGTTGCCGGTCAGCGCGAAGGTGTGGGCGAGCTGACCATGCCGGATGGCTTCCGCTACAATGGTCAGTGGAAAGCCGGCGAAATCTCAGGCAACGGCATTGCCACCTACCCCAATGGCGACAGCTATGAGGGCGCCTTTGAAAACGGTAAACGCTCAGGCCAGGGCACCATGCGCTACGCCACCGGGCAAGAGGCCAGCGGCACCTGGGAAAACGGCGCCCTGAACAACGACGCGGCGCCTTCGGGCAACTAAGACGCCCGACAAGACTTAGAAAAGCCCCGGTCCTGCCGGGGCTTTTGTTTTGGTTCAGATCCTTCATTCCAATTGGGGCGACGGCCCGCTCAGAACTTGCCGTTTTCATGAACCATTTCGGCGGGAGTGGGGGCGACGACGTCCCAGTGTTCGACGATCTTGCCGTCTTCGACACGCCAGAGATCAAAGAAGGCCCAGGGCTGGCCGCTGACAACGGCGTCGGAGGCGACAAAGACAAAGTTGCCCTCAGCCACGACGATCTGCGGGTCAAATTTGGTGATGACAAAGCCCTGATCGGCCCAGGCTTTGGTGCCTGCGATCAGCCCGTCGATCCCGTCGGCGAGGTTGGGATTGTGCTGCATATAGACCTCAGAATAGAGCGGCGCTTTTTCCGGGGCGGCACCGCCCAGAACGTCGCGCACAAAGCCCAGGACCAGCGCCTTGTTCGCCTCGGTTTTATCCAGATCGGTGATCCCAGTGGCGCCATCGGTCATGCCGCGGCCGGAAACGGTGGTTTCTGGCACCGGCTGCAGATTGTCCCAATGTTCGGCGACCTTGCCATCCTCCACCCGGAAAATGTCAAATGCGGCGAGGGTCGGGGCGCCGAAAGCATCGGCGTTTTCAAAGGTGCTGTGCAGCACAACCAGATCACCTTCGGACAGGACGCGGTGGGTTTTCACCTTCATGCCAGACTGCGCCACCAGCGGAATAAGCCCTGCCAGCCCATCAGCCCCGGTCGGCACCTGCGGATTGTGCTGAATGTAGTCGGGCGTCACCAGCTGACGGGCGGCTTCGGGATCGTGATCGACGAAAGCGGCGGTGAAAAGGGCGATGACAAGTTCTTTGATGGCCATGGTGTGGTCCTCTGATTCGTAGGTTGTGACTACGTGGTATCAAATTCATACCACATAGCAATTACGTACCTTAAAGTGACCTGGTATGTTGAACCCTACCTGCTTGTGTATGCAGGACTTGTTGAGGTGCGGGGGCTTCGTTACTGTAGAGGTAAGTTGTGAATCACTACTAGGAATGATCATGCTACCCATTGGCGTTGCCAATAAGGCCGAGGCTTCGAACTGCTGCATCCGATCCGTACTGTCCAATGTGACCGGCAAGTGGCGGATGATCGTCATTCTGGCGCTGGAGGATGAGCCGAAACGGTTTGGCGATCTGAAACGCTGTATTGGCGATGTGACCCAAAGCGTGCTGACCGAGAACCTGCGCGGATTGCAGCGCGATGGTTATCTGACGCGCACGGTCGATCCCGGCCCGCCGGTGGCCGTGTCTTATGAGCTGACGCCGCGCGGGCGCAGCCTGCTGGAGCTGCTGAAACCGCTGGTGTTCTGGTCACATGATCAGATGGATCCGGTGCGGCAAACCCGTATGGAATATGACCGGGCCAACGCCAAATAGGCGCCGGTTCCGCTCCAAGTGGCGGCTCACCATTCCACCCGCGTGCCCTGCCAATCGAAGAACCCGCCGCTGTCCTCGGGGCGCAGTGCCTCCATCACCTGCAAAAGGTTTGCCGCCGATTGGGCCGGTGGCACGGTGGCGTGACGGGCGGCGTAGTTTTCAGTGAAAGATGTGGCCACAGTGCCCGGATGCAGGGCGGCGCAGATGACGCCCTTGTGGCTGCGGGCCAGCTCGATCGCGGCGGTGTGGATCACCTGATTGAGCGCCGCCTTGGCACTGCGGTAGCTGATCCAGCCGCCAAGACGGTTGTCGCCGATGGAGCCAACGCGGGCCGACAGCGCGGCGAAAACCGCCCTGCCCTGACGCGGCAACAGCGGCAGCGCATGTTTCAAGACCATCGCAGGCCCCAGACAGTTAATCGCGAACTGATCCGCCATCGCCGCCGGGTCCAGCGCCTTGAGGGTTTTTTCCGGTGGTTGCCCGGCCCCGTGCAGCGCCCCGGTGGCGACAAAAATCAGATTATAGGGCCCCTGTAAGGCGCCAAGATGCGCGCTGACTGAGGCCTCATCCGTCACATCCAACCCATCGACGGAGCGTGACAGGGCCGTGACGGACACGCCCCTTGCCTGCAACTCTGCCACCATTGCTGCGCCGATACCGCCCGACGCGCCGATTACCAATGCTTGTTCCATAAGCGGTGACCTAGCGGTCGTTTCTTGCGCGCCAAGGTCAGATTCTGACTTTTCATTTCAAATAAGCCGGTTATAACTTCGCCCCATGACGATGAAGGGCCATATCATTTCGACCGACCACCGCGCTGGCTGCGCGGGCGTTTCGGCTGCCCTCATCCTACTGCTAAGCCGCCTCTGAGCGTGCCGTTTTGGCGCGACCGCTCAGAGGATGTGCCTGTTTCGCGCCCAAACCCGCAAAACCAAACCACCGGCTTACGCACGTAATTACATAAGAGACCTGACATGACCGATTCCGCGACCACATCCCCCGCGCAAGATCACGTATTGATCTTTGACACCACGCTCCGCGATGGCGAACAAAGCCCCGGCGCCACCATGACCCATGATGAAAAGCTCGAAATTGCCGAGATGCTGGACGATATGGGCGTGGACATCATTGAGGCCGGTTTCCCGATCGCCTCGGAAGGTGACTTCAACGCGGTGAAAGAGATCGCCCAGCGCTCCAAGAACTCGGTGATCTGCGGCCTGTCGCGCGCCAACTTCAAGGACATCGACCGTTGCTTTGAAGCGGTGAAACACGCCGCCCAGCCGCGCATTCACACCTTTATCGGCACCTCTCCGCTGCACCGCGCCATCCCCAACCTCACCAAGGATGAGATGGCCGAGAAGATCCATGAAACCGTGACCCATGCGCGCAACCTGTGTGACAATGTGCAGTGGTCGCCGATGGATGCGCTGCGCACCGAACATGACTACTTGTTCCGGGTGATCGAGATTGCGATCAAGGCCGGGGCCACCACCATCAACATCCCGGACACCGTGGGCTACACCATCCCGCGTGAAAGCGCTGACCTGATCGCCAAGATCCGCGCCAATGTACCGGGAGCGGATGAGGTGATCTTTGCCACCCATTGTCACAATGACCTTGGCATGGCGACCGCCAACTCGCTGGCGGCGGTTGAGGCCGGGGCGCGTCAGATCGAATGCACCATCAACGGTTTGGGCGAACGTGCTGGTAACACTGCACTGGAAGAGGTTGTGATGGCCCTCAAGGTCCGCAATGACACCATGCCCTATGCCACCGGCATCGACACCACCAAGATCATGGGCATCTCGCGCCGTGTGGCGGCGGTGTCCGGCTTTAACGTGCAGTTCAACAAGGCGATTGTCGGCAAGAACGCCTTTGCCCATGAAAGCGGCATCCACCAGGACGGCATGCTGAAGAACGCTGAGACGTTTGAGATTATGCGTCCCGAAGATGTGGGCATCGCCGGCACCTCGCTGCCGCTTGGCAAACATTCGGGCCGTGCGGCGCTGCGTTCGAAGATGACCGAGTTGGGCTTTGAACTGGCCGACAATCAGCTGAACGATCTTTTTGTGCGCTTCAAGGAGCTGGCGGACCGCAAGAAAGAGGTCTTTGACGACGATATCATCGCGCTGGTGCAGGTCGAGGCCGGTCAGGCCGACGCTGATACCATCCAGTTGAAGCGCCTGCGGGTGATCTGCGGCACCGACGGCCCGCAGGAGGCCGAGCTGACCCTGACCATTGAGGGCGAAGAGAAAAGCATCGATGCGACCGGGGACGGCCCGGTGGATGCGGCGTTCAACGCGGTGAAGATGCTTTACCCCCACAACGCCCGCCTGCAGCTTTATCAGGTGCACGCCGTGACCGAAGGCACCGATGCACAGGCCACCGTTTCGGTCCGCGTCGAAGAAGATGGCCGCATCGCAACCGGCTCGTCAGCAGATACCGACACCGTGGTGGCCAGCGTCAAAGCCTACATCAGCGCGTTGAACCGGCTGATCGTGCGCCGCGAAAAAGTTGCGCCCGGCGGCGACAACAAGGAAATCAACTACAAGGACATGCACTAACCGGCTGCCCTAGCGTCATACTCCTAAAGAGAGCCCCGGACCTACCCGCCGGGGCTCTCCAGTGTTTCATTTGTGTGTACCCGCCCAATTGTCGACATTTTTATGGTAAACAGGTTCGGTTCCAGTAATCAGGCCAGCTTTTCCGTCTTGGAATCGTCCCCCCGGCCAACCTGTTTGCGAGAAACCGGACGTTGATGAAGTACCTAAATATCGGCAAGAGCCCGCTCTTCCCCGCCCCCCGGCGGTTCCGCCGACAGGTGCGTACATCCTATTCGGTCTTGCTGATCCTGGCGCTGCTGTCGCTTTATTCGGTCTTATCCAACCTCATATTTGCCAGCTACAACACTGCCCTGATCGCCTCTGGCGCGGTGGGGGCATTGGGGGCTGCGGCCTGGCTGCATCATATCGGGCGGCACACGCTGGCGCGGTTCGTGATGCTGACGTCGGTCAATCTGGCGATCTTCCTCTCCAGCTTCTTCCTGCCACAAAACAGCAACATGTCGATGTTCCTGCTAGCCTTTATCGGACTGCCGTTCATCGTGATGTCCTGGCGCGAAAACCGTCCGATGATGGCCTATTTCTGTGCTCTGCCGATGGTGCTGTGGATCATGCTGATGGTCACCAACTACGGCAATGGCGCCTATTTTGAGCTGGATCCGCAAATCACCGCGCTGTTTGGCTACAGCCATTCCATCATGGTGTTTGCCTTCGTGATGATGGAGTTCTTCTATTACGACCGGGTGACCCAGAACTATTCCCGCGCCCTGCGCCGTGCGCTACGGGCCGAGGAACGCGCCAACCGCGCCAAGACCGCTTTTCTGCGCTCAATGAGCCACGAAATGCGCACGCCTCTTAGCGCTGTGCTCGGGGCCGCGGATCTGTTGGAGCATCACCCCAAGGCCACGCCAGACATCAAACGCCTGGCCAAGATCGTGGCGGATTCCGGCACTGACCTGTTGTCGCTGACGGAAAAAAGCATGGCTTATGCACGCATCACAGCCGGCAATGTCGATCCCGATCTCAGCCCGGCGGATCCGCTGAGCCTGATTGATCCGGTGATTGAACGGTTCCGCGACAAAATCGATCGCAAAGAGATCAGCGTCGAAATCAGCAAGTCCAACCATCACAAGGTGATCGTCGATCCAGCCATGTTCACTGAGGTGATCGCGCAGATCTTTGACAATGCGCTGACCTATACGCCCTGTCAGGGCTCCGTCCGGTTGCAGATCCGTGATGGCAAAAGCGGCGCTGTGCGGCTGATGGTCAGTGACACCGGTCCGGGCATTCCAAAACAGAACCACCGCGCGGCCTTCAAACCCTATGAGCGGTTGGAACAGACCTATGGCACCAAATCCGGCGGCGGTGTGGGGCTGACCATTGCGCGGTCTTATGTGCACGCGATGCACGGCGAAATCGGGCTGGAGCGGGAGCCGTCAGATGGCACCCATGTCTGGATCGAGGTGCCCGCGGCCTGACTTGTCCCGGCGCGGATGGTGCGGTCGGTGCGGTTAGCGCGATCAGAACCGTTCCAGCAGACGTTTCAGATAGTCCAGCTCTTCCTGCGGCCGTGCCCCTTCGCCTGAGCGGCGGCGGATCTCATCCAGCAACTCACGGGCGCGGCGATAGACATCTTCGCCCTGAAGCATGTTTTCATCACCGTTAAGCGCCCCACCGGCCCCGGGATTTCGGCCCAGTGGGTCACGCTGCGCACCGGCGGTGTTGCCTTCGGCCTGTCCCTGACCGGGCTGCTGCTGACGCTGCTGCTCGGCCAGTGCTTCGCCAAGATTGCGCATGCCTTCACGCAGCTGGTCCATCGCTTCGGCCTGTTGATCAATAGCGCCCGCCAGATCGTTTTCCCGCAGCGACTGTTCGGCGCCTTCCATCGCCCGCTCGGCCTGCCTCAGGGCATCGCGGGCGGCATTGCCGGCCTCACTGCCCTGCCCGGGCAAATTGCCCAGCTGGCGGTTCAATTCCTGGCGCAAGGCCTCTTGCCGTTCGGCAAGGCTGCCCTGGTCGGGTTGACCGCCTTGGCCCTCTTCACCGCTTTCACCAGGCTGACCACCGGGGCCATCCCCGTCCTGGCCCTGTCCGTTCTGGCCCTCATGGCTCTGGCCGCGTCCCTGACCGCCATTGCGGCCTTCGTTCTGCTGCGACTGACCCTGATTGGCATTGGGGTTGAACTGTTCCTGCAGGTCGCGGAAGGCCTGATCCGAAAGCCCCTGCTGATCGCGCAGGGTTTCTGCCAGATCCTCCATCGCCTGCTGCCCGGGCGAGTTCTGGCCCTGACCTTGGGTGACCTGCATGTTTTCCATCAGCTGTTGCAGCTCTTCCAGCGCCTGCTGCGCCTCGGCCATGCGGCCTTGCTCCATCAACTCCTGAATGCGGTCCATCATCGCCTGCAGATCGTTCATATCCATCTGCATGCTGTTTTCATTTTCCGCGCGCTCGAACTCATCCATGTCCTGCTGCTCTTGCTGCGCCTGACGCGACAGTTGCCGCAGATAATCCTGCGTGGCGTCGCGCAATTCCTGCATCAGCTGGGCGATCTCTTCGTCGCTGGCACCGTTGCGCATCGCCTCGGACAGGCGTTCCTGCGCCGATTGCATGCGTTCCAGCGCATCATCGATGTCGCCGTCTTCCAGCTGCACGGCGAGGTTCCACAGCGCCTCAGCCAGTTCATCGCGGGTGTCATCCGCCAGCCCTGTCGGCAGCGCGGCCTCAAGGCGGCGCAGGATGGTGCGGAATTGCAGGTAGGTGCCCTCGTCACGGAACAGGCGATCCTCAGGCTGCCAACTGATGGCGCGCATGACCATGGCCACACGGGGGGCATTTTCCCGGTTCCACAGAAGGTCACGCCGCTGTTCGATCACGGCCGCGGCAAGCGGGTCAAAGAAGCGGCGCGCCGGAAGCGGGATCTGCAACACATCGGCAATGCCTTCTTGCCCGGCAGCGTCCTGAACCCGCAGGGAAATGCTGACCGGCAGATGCGCCCATGGGTGTTTCGAAAAATCCTCAATCCAGACCTCTTCGAAGTCATCACGGGCACCGGCAATGGGCAGCGGCAGATCACTCATCAGCGTGTCGCGTGGTTCCGGTGGCAGCGCCAGACCGTAGCGGCGATCCACGGCGGCCAGATCCAGCGTAACCTCAGCCTCCCCCATCTGGATGCCGTAGTCATCCACGGCCTCATACCCTAGGCTCATTTGCCCCTCGTAAGAGGTTTCGGGCATCGCGGTCACTGCAACACGCGGGGCCATATCAGGCTGGATCACCACAACCCAACTGCGGCCGCCCTCGCCTTCGATGGTCAGGGCGCCGTTTTGGGTGATGGCAAAGCTTTGTTCGGGGGCGGCGGGGTCTTGGGCCTCCGGGCTGGGGGTGCTGATGGTTTCGGCCACCTTCAGGGCACCGACCTCACCATAAAGACGCAGGATCAACCGGCTGCCTTCGGCAACCTCCAGCAGGTCCTCTTTCTGATCGGCCAGGTAGCGGGTGGGCAGGCCGGTGTAGCCCGGTGCCTCAATCCAGCCCTCCCAGGAAGGGCCTGCGGTCAGCGCCTGCGCGGCACCGCTCAGCGGATCCACCTCAGAGACGCGGGCTAGGCTGCCGAAAACCAGACCAATCCCGAGCAGCAGCATCGCATGGTAGCGCAGCGCATAAGGATCGCGCCGGGCAAGGCCGGGCGCAGGTGCCACTGGCCGGGCATCGGCCATCCGATCAGCCATCCGTTTCTGATGCGCCGCCCAGAGCGCCTGCGAGGCGGGATCGCTGGCGCCGATGGCCTGCTGATCCAACACCGCCTGAATCGGGCGCCCATTGAGGGTTTCATCCACCCGCGCCAAGGCCGCGCCTGCAGCGGGCAGGCGGAACATCCACAGCCCGCGCAACAGGCCAAAGAGGATCAGCGCGCCAAAGACGGCGTAGGTTCCAAGGATCAATGAGGGCGGCAGCAAGTCCTGCGCGCCAAGCAGCAGCGCCGCCAAGCCAAGAAAGACCGCCGTCCACAGCGGCCAGAAGGCCCGCGCCAGGTTTTCTGACAGCATCCCCAGCCAGGTCAGCCGAATCGACCACAACGGCAGCCGCGCCTTGGGCGGCGCGGGCTTGGGTGGTTCAGCGTGGTTCCGGGTTTCCTGCGTGTCTGACATGACCTTTCCCCGCGGCGCTGCGCGGGGATCGCGTCAGAGCCACTCTGGGATGGTATCGCGTTTCAGCATCTCGTCAAACGTTGGTCGTTCCCGAATGACGGCAAATTGATCTTCGTGCACCAAAACCTCAGGGATCAGGGGCCGGGTGTTGTATTCGCTGGCCATGACAGCGCCGTAGGCCCCGGCTGAACGGAAGGCGACCAGATCACCGGGGGCCAGCGGCGCCATCATGCGTTCCTTGGCAAAGGTGTCACCGGTTTCGCAGACCGGACCGACGATGTCATAGGGCTGCTGTTCAATGCCGGGCGCCGGTTCATTGACCGAGACGATGTCATGATGGGCCTCATACATCGCCGGGCGCAGCAGATCGTTCATCGCACCATCCAGAATAAGGAAATCGCGCCCTTCGCCGGATTTCACATAGATCACCTTGGAGACCATGATCCCGGCGTTGCCCGCGATCAGGCGGCCCGGTTCAATCTCAATCTCACAACCCAGATGGCCCAGCTCTTCTTTGATCATCGCGCCATATTCGACCGGCAGCGGCGGGGCTTCGTTTGAACGGGTGTAAGGAATGCCCAATCCGCCGCCCAGATCCAGACGGTGAATGTCATGGCCGTCACTGCGCAGCGCCTCGGTCAGGTCGGCCACTTTGCGATAGGCCAGGCGGAAGGGTTCCAGATCGGTCAGCTGACTGCCGATATGCACATCGATGCCAACAACCTGCAGACCCGGCAGGGCAGCCGCGCGGGCATAGACCTCGCGGGCGCGGGCGATTGGGATGCCGAATTTGTTTTCGGATTTGCCCGTGGCGATCTTCGCGTGGGTTTTGGCGTCCACATCCGGGTTCACGCGTACGGTGATCGGTGCCACCTTGCCCAGCGACAGCGCCACCTCATTGATGACCTCCATCTCGGGCTCGGATTCGACGTTGAACTGGCGGATCCCGGTGCTGAGTGCGGCGCGGATCTCCTCATGGGTTTTGCCAACGCCGGAGAAGACGATTTTGTCCCCTGGCACGCCAGCGGCAATGGCGCGGGCGTATTCGCCCCCCGAAACCACATCCATACCGGCACCGGCCTGCGCCAGCGTTTTCAGGACCGCTTGATTGGAGGCCGCTTTCATCGCGTAGCAGACCAGATGGTCCATGCCCGCCAGCGCCTCATCAAACAGGCGGAAGTGGCGCAGAAGCGTTGCTGTGGAATAGCAGTAGAACGGCGTGCCGACCTTGGCGGCAATCTCAGCCACCGGCACATCCTCGGCATGCAAAACACCGTCACGATACAGGAAATGATCCATCTATCTGCCCTTCCGTCTTGATCGCAGAGGTCATAGCAGATCGCGCTATCGGATCAACGTGGCAATCGTATCAACACAATGGCAGCGTCCCCCGGGCAACGGGAGACGTCGCGCCGTTTGGTTAGCCTTCAGCACCAATCAGGGTCGAAATCAGCAGGCGCGCATTGTCGTCATGCCATTCCGCATCACCGATCAGGCGGCCAATCTCGCGCCCCTCAGGGTCAATCAGAACCGAAAGCGGCAGGCCGATCACGGCCATGTTGCGGGCCAGCTTCTGCTTAGGGTCGCGATGCAGCGGCAGGGTTTCGATCCCGGCATCGGCAAAGAATTTCTTCATCGATGGCACCGGATTGCGGCCGGTGGCGATGGTCACCACCTCAAAGGCGTCGCCGCCAAATTCAGCATTCAGTGCATCCAGCGCCGGCATTTCCGCGCGGCAGGGGGCACACCATGTGGCCCAGAAGTTCACCAGCACATATTTGCCGCGGTAATCGGCCAGTGCGATGGGGGCGCCCTCCACGGTTTCAAAGGCATCTGATTTCAGATCCTTCGCCGCATCATGCAGGATCAGCTTCTTCATGTCGCCTTCGCGCATCTCGCGCAACGCCTCCATATCGGCGGCGGCAGCGCCATTTGCACCAAGCATCAAGGCCGTATAAAGGGTTGTGGCAACAAACTTTCGCATTTTTCCTCCCAAGGGGCAGACCATGAGTGACAAATCCTCGAACCAGATGTGGGGCGGCCGTTTCGCTGCCGGACCGGACGCGATCATGGAGGCGATCAACGCCTCGATCGGGTACGACCAGCGCATGGCCAAACAGGACATCGAAGGTTCCAGGGCCCATGCCGCCATGCTGGCCGCCACAGGCATCATTACTGATAGCGATGCTGAGGTCATTCGGGAAGGTCTGCTCACGGTCTTGTCAGAGATTGAAAGCGGCACCTTCCAGTTTTCCACCGCGCTGGAAGACATCCACATGAATGTTGAGGCACGTTTGAAGGAAATCGTGGGTGAGCCTGCAGGCCGTCTGCACACCGCGCGGTCGCGCAACGATCAGGTGGCCACTGACTTCAAACTCTGGGTGCGCGATCAGATTGATGCGTCGATCGAAGGGATTGAGGCGCTGATGAAGGCGCTGATCGGTCAGGCCGAAGCGGGCTACAACTGGGTGATGCCCGGTTTCACCCACCTGCAGACCGCCCAGCCGGTGACCTGGGGCCACCATATGATGGCCTATGTCGAAATGCTGGGCCGGGACCTGAGCCGTTTCAAAGATGCCCGCGCCCGGATGAACGAATCGCCCCTGGGTGCGGCAGCACTGGCCGGCACCTCCTTCCCGATTGATCGCCACATGACGGCGGCAGCGCTTGGGTTTGACCGTCCGGCGGCAAACTCGCTGGATGCGGTGGCGGATCGTGATTTCGCGTTGGAGTTCCTGTCGAACGCCTCGATCTGTGCCATGCACCTTTCCCGCTTTGCCGAAGAGCTGGTGATCTGGTCCTCGGCGCAGTTCCGCTTTGTCACCATGTCGGACAAATGGTCCACCGGCTCATCCATCATGCCGCAGAAACGTAACCCTGACGCGGCTGAACTGTTGCGCGCCAAGCTGGGCCGGATCTTTGGCGCCAATGTTGCGCTGATGACCGTGATGAAGGGCCTGCCGCTGACTTATTCCAAGGACATGCAGGAAGACAAAGAGCAGGTGTTTGATGCCGCCGACAACTTCCTGCTGTCACTGGCGGCGATGACCGGCATGGTCAGCGATATGACCGGCAACAAAGACTCGCTCGCTGCCGCGGCTGGCTCTGGCTTCTCAACCGCGACAGATCTGGCCGACTGGTGTGTGCGCGCGCTGAACATGCCGTTCCGTGACGCCCACCACGTGACCGGATCGCTGGTGGCCCTGGCCGAGGAAAAAGGCTGCGACCTGCCGGATCTGACGCTGGAGGACATGAAATCGGTCAATGACCAGATCACCGAAGAGGTCTTCGGCGTGTTGGGGGTTGATAATTCGGTCGCTTCGCGCATGTCATATGGGGGCACGGCACCGGCACAGGTGCTGGTACAAATCAAACGCTGGAAGAAAGAACTGGAATGAAACCTCTGTTGCTTACCCTTGGCCTGCTGAGCCTTGCGGCCTGTGGCATCGATGGCGAACCGGTGAAACCCACGGCGGGGGCCTCGGTCAACATCGGCACCAATGGAATCACCACCTCTGCCGGGGTGGGGGTCCGCAAGGGCCCGATCTCCATCGGGATCGGCCTCTGACGCCTGGACCACAGTCTTTTTGAAACCGGGCAATCTGCCCTGTCTGGCCCGACCTTGGCAAAAGGTTGGGCCAGTTCGTTTTTGGTATCGGGCTGCGTGACGGGCGCAATTTAACCCTCTGTTAGGGAAGTTCGGACATCCTGTGGTCTATGGGGCCGCTGGCGCCCCGATGAACCAGAGGATCCGTCTCATGCCCGGCACCCCGCCCCGCCGCCTGCCGCCAACCGCTGATATTCCCGCCGGGATGGACAGCCCGCTGAACTATGCGGTGCAGCAACGTGACCGGGACGTGTTGCAAATGGTGGCAGATGCGCTGCGCCATGATGAGGTGCTGCTGGCCTATCAGCCGATTGTCGAAAGCAGGCGCCAGGATCACATCGCCTTTTACGAAGGGCTGGTGCGCATTCTGGATGCCACGGGCCGCGAAATTCCTGCCGCTCAGTTCATGCCTCAGGTGGAGGACCGCACCCTCGGGCGGGAGATTGATTGCACCGCCCTCAGGCTGGGGTTGCAGGCGCTGGCCAATGTGCCGGGGCTCAGACTGTCGATCAACATGTCTGCGCGGTCAATCGGTTACGCCAAATGGCTGCGGGTTCTGGATGAGGGGCTGCGGGCGGATCCCAGCGCCGGGGCGCGGCTGATTCTGGAAATCACCGAAAGTTCGGCGATGACGGTGCCCGAACTGGTGCGCAGTTTCATGGCTGAGATGCGGCGGCGGGATCTGGCCTTTGCCCTGGATGATTTCGGCGCTGGCGCCACCGCGTTCCGCTATCTGCGCGACTTCCGTTTCGACATGGTCAAGATTGACCGCCAGTTCTGTCACCGGGTCAGCACACAGCCGGACAATCAGGCCCTTGTTCGCGCTATGGTTATGATTTCAGAACAATTTGAGATGATGACGATTGCCGAGGGCATCGAAGAACCAGCCGATGCCAAATGGTTGTCAGCCGCCGGACTGCACTGCCTGCAGGGCTATCACTTCGGCTATCCGCGCCTGCATCAGCATTGGCATGAGGACCAGCGCGAAAAAGCGCGCGCCTGACCCTCCACCACGGAATGCGCTGCAACGCGGCAATTCCGCACTCTTGCCGCACTGCGGCGAATGTTCTATGACCAAGGGGAAGGCGGGAAGTGTTGGGCCCGCGGCGACGCGTTACCCCTGCGCAGATCCGCCATGATCTTGGTGGAGGAAGAACATGACCAATGTCGTCATCGTATCGGCAGCGCGGACCGCTGTTGGATCATTCAGCGGCTCATTTGCAAACACCCCGGCCCATGACCTAGGCGCAGCCGTACTGGAAGCGATCGTAGAACGCGCCGGGATCGAAAAGGGGGAGGTTTCGGAAACCATCCTCGGTCAGGTTCTGACCGCCGGTCAGGGTCAGAACCCTGCCCGTCAGGCCCATATCAACGCTGGCCTGCCGATCGAAAGCGCCGCCTGGGGCATCAACCAGGTTTGTGGCTCGGGCCTGCGCGCCGTTGCCTTGGGCACCCAACATGTGCAGCTGGGCGATGCGGCGATTGTGGCTGCAGGTGGTCAGGAAAACATGACCCTCAGCCCCCATGTGGCGCATCTGCGTGCCGGCACCAAAATGGGCGACGTGAAATACATCGACTCGATGATCCGCGACGGTCTGTGGGATGCCTTCAACGGCTACCACATGGGCCAAACGGCCGAGAATGTTGCCGAGCAGTGGCAGATCAGCCGTGACATGCAGGATGAGTTTGCGCTTGCCTCGCAGAACAAGGCCGAAGCCGCTCAGAACGCAGGGAAATTTGATGATGAGGTGATCCCCTTCACCATCAAGACCCGCAAAGGTGAGATCGTGGTCGACAAGGATGAATACATCCGCCACGGCGCAACGATCGAAAACATGCAAAAACTGCGCCCTGCCTTTGTCCGCGACGGTGGCACCGTCACCGCGGCCAATGCCTCGGGCCTGAACGACGGCGCCGCCGCCGTCCTGCTGATGAGCGCCGATGAGGCCGAAAAACGCGGGCTGGAGCCTCTGGCCCGGATCGCCTCCTACGCCACCGCGGGTCTGGATCCGTCGATCATGGGCGTTGGCCCGATCTACGCCTCGCGCAAAGCGCTGGACAAGGCCGGTTGGGCCGCCGGCGATCTGGATCTGGTCGAAGCCAACGAAGCCTTCGCCGCCCAGGCCTGCGCCGTGAACAAAGACATGGGCTGGGACCCGTCGATCGTGAACGTGAACGGTGGCGCCATTGCCATCGGCCACCCGATCGGCGCCTCGGGCTGCCGGATCCTCAATACGCTGCTGTTTGAAATGAAACGGCGCGAGGCCAAAAAAGGTCTGGCCACACTCTGCATCGGTGGCGGCATGGGCGTCGCCATGTGCCTGGAACGTCCCTGAGGGCGCCGGTGAGAGAGCAAGACACATATCAAGGGCGCCACCACGGCGCCCTTTTTTTAGGCAATCTGTGCTGCAGGTGCGAAAAACTGCCACAGATAGCAAAATTCACCACGAAATAATATTGCGCGAACAAAAATCAACACGTAACACTATTACCAACTCAATTTCCGAACGGAGAGAAGACCATGGCACGAATTGCACTTGTAACCGGTGGATCACGCGGGATCGGCGCCGCAATTTCCAAACGGCTTAAGTCCGAAGGTTATGAGGTTGCCGCGACCTATGCAGGCAATGACGACGCCGCCGCAGCCTTCACTGCGGAGACCGGCATCAAGACCTACAAATGGAATGTCGCCTCTTACGAGGACAGCGCCGCAGGTATCGCCAAAGTTGAAGCGGACCTGGGCCCGATCGATGTGGTGGTGGCCAATGCCGGCATCACCCGCGACGCACCGTTCCACAAGATGACCCCGGAACAGTGGCATCAGGTGGTCGACACCAACCTGACCGGCGTGTTCAACACCGTGCACCCGATCTGGCCCGGCATGCGGGATCGCAAGTTTGGCCGGGTGATCGTGATTTCCTCGATCAACGGGCAGAAGGGCCAGTTCGCCCAGGTGAACTATGCCGCCACCAAAGCCGGTGATCTGGGCATTGTGAAATCGCTGGCACAGGAAGGCGCCCGCGCGGGCATCACCGCCAACGCCATCTGCCCCGGCTACATCGCCACCGAAATGGTCATGGCCGTGCCGGAAAAGGTGCGCGAGTCGATCATCGGTCAGATCCCCACCGGCCGTCTGGGCGAACCGGATGAGATTGCGCGCTGCGTGTCCTTCCTGGCGTCTGATGAGGCGGGTTTCATCAACGGATCCACCATTTCGGCCAACGGCGGTCAGTTTTTCGTCTGATCCCCAGAGCCAGATGTGACAGATGTGACAAAGGCCGCCCCGGTTTTCCCGTGGGCGGCCTTTTCGTCTCGTAAGTCCTGAAGATCAGGTCAGCGGGACGGTTCCGTAAGTGCCGGCCGAGGTTTTGGCAGGCGCAGCGGAACGAAACAGGGCGCGGAAGAGACCAACGAAGGCGGCACCACGTGCGGCGTGGGCGGCGGCGTAGGCGGCTTGGCTCTGGCGGGTCTGGGCAACTTCGATCATCGGGTATCTCCGTCATTAAGATGTCTGAACTGACCCTAATATGCGGTTTATACTGGGCTGCGACAAACGAGAGTTTCCAAGGCGTCAGTTAAGCTGTATTTAACTGACATGTCTGATCGTCTACCGCCCCTCACCTCCCTTCGTGCCTTTGAAGCGGCCGCGCGCCATATGTCCTTTGCCAAAGCGGCGGAGGAATTACATGTGACGCCCGCAGCGCTGTCTTATCAGATCAAATCCCTTGAAGAGCATCTGGGCGCGCCTTTGTTCATACGTCTTAACCGCGCGGTGGAGCTGACCGAAGCGGGCCGCGCCCTGTCACCGGGCGCGTCTGAAGCGTTTCAGACCCTGACCAATGCCTGGCGCGCCACACGCAGGTTGCAGGACAATACGACGCTGAACGTCACCGCAGGCCCGGCCTTCACCGCCAAATGGATGGCGCCGCGCCTTTATGAATTTGCCCGCGCCCATCCCGAAGTGGATCTGCGATTCTCCGCCACATTGCGGATGATGGACTTTGACCGCGATGAGGTCGATGTGGCGATCCGGTTTGGCTACGGTCCCGACCATGGTGTCTGGTCGCAAAAACTCAGCAGCGAATGGTTCACCCCGGTGATGCTGCCCGAAATGGCAGAGCGCTATCCCACCCCCGAAAGCCTGACCGAAGCGCCGCTGATCTTTGACGAATCGACCAATTTCCTGCGCCCCGCCTGTGACTGGGCGGCGTGGTTCCGCGCCATGGGGGTGGATCACGCGCCCACACATGGTCTGCATTTTTCGGCCGCGGACCATGCGGTGGACGCCGCCCTGGCCGGGGGCGGCGTGGTGCTGGGCCGCCGCGCCATGGTGGTCAAGGACATCTATGATGGCCGGCTGGTGGCCCCCTATGGTGTGGGTCTGGGGACCAAGGCGCATTTCCGGTTCCTCTGCCGACAGGGCACGGAAAACCGTCCACATATTGCGGCGCTGCGGGAATGGATGCTTGCAGAAATTGCTAAAACCATTTCTGTTCACAACGCATTAACCATTATCCCGGTAGAGGACGTCCCCGCCCCATGACCAGCCGCGCAAATTCCCCCGCCCCCAATGCTACGGGCGGCACACAGACGATGCCCCGATCCCGCGCCACGGCCATCGGTTTTGTTGCGGTGCTGCTTTGGGCGTTGCTGGCGCTGTTTACGGTGGGCACGGCCCCGACGCCGCCTCTGCTGCTGAACGCGATCTGCTTTGCCATCAGTGGCACATTGGGGGTGATCTGGACCGGTGTCACCGGCGGTGCGGGCAAGCTGCGAGCGGTGCCGCTGAAGGTCTATGCCTTTGGCACGATTGGCCTCTTTGGCTATCACGCGCTCTATTTCAGCGCCCTGCGGTTGGCGCCCCCTGCGCAGGCCGGGCTGATCGCCTACCTCTGGCCGCTGTTGATCGTGTTGTTTTCCGGGCTGCTGCCGGGGGAAAAACTGCGGGCGGGGCATTTCATCGGCGGGATCGTCGGCTTTGCGGGCGCCGCGCTGATCATCCAGGGCGGCGGCAGCGGCTTTGATGCCAGCGCCCTGCCCGGCTATCTGCTGGCGCTGGGATGCGCGCTGTTCTGGTCTGGCTATTCTGTCCTGTCGCGCAAACTGGGCGACATCCCGACCGAGGCTGTGGCGGTGTTTTGCATCGCAACCGCGATCCTGTCGGCCCTGCTGCATCTGGCAACAGAAACCACCCAATGGCCGGTTGGCCTCTGGGGGTGGGGATCGGCCATCGCGCTGGGGCTGGGGCCTGTGGGCCTGGCCTTCTACGTCTGGGATATCGGGGTGAAACGCGGTGACATTCAGCTGCTTGGTGTCAGCTCTTATGCGGCACCTTTGCTGTCGACACTGGTTTTGGTGGGCTTTGGCATCGCCGCCCCAAGCTGGTCCCTGGGGCTGGCGGCTTTGTTGATCACGGGTGGCGCGGGGTTGGCTGCCCGCGCCAGCTTGAAAAAGTGATCAGGCGGTTGCGGTACTGAGCCGTTCGATTTCTTCCTTCAGGCGCAGTTTCTGCTTTTTCATTTCGGCAATTTCCGCATCCGACGTGCCGGGAGCGCGCTGCGCTTCTTCGACCTGATGCGAGAGGGCACTGTGTTTTTTCTTCAGTTCTTCGATATGCGAACTCAAGGCCATATAATTCTCCTCTCAATGTTAGTGCGAGACTCTCAGTCCATCATAGATCGTCGCCCCTGTCACGCTGCAGCGCAGCGCAGACAGACCCCAAGCGGTGATTTGCTTACACCAGGACCTACAGCGGGACTTACACCGGGAAAGGCAGCGCCGCGCCATCGCGCAAAACGGCCTGAATATCAGGTGCATAATCTTCGCCATCGCTGCCGTGGTACGCGCCCTGATGCAGCACCAGACCGTCATGCAGGCGGAAGTCAGCCCGCCCGTTTTTACGCCCACGGATCAAGACCAGCTGCGCCTCACGTCCCGCGCGGGGAATCAGTGGCAACAGCTGCAGCGATCCCAACACGCCGCCCATTGCGCTGATCAACTCGGGCAGGCGCTCCGCCCGTTGGATGAAGCTGACATAGCCCTTAGGCTTGCAACGCTTTGCCGCCACCGCCACCCAATCCGCCAAGGGCGTTTCCCCGGCAAAGGCGATATCACGCCCCGCATCCTGCGCTGCAGTTGACCGATCACGCTGAAAATAGGGAGGATTGGCGAAAACGTGATCAAACTGTTGCTGGCGCAGCACCTCTGGCAGTTGGGTCAAATCGCCGGTCACAACGTCAAATGCCGCGCCTGCCTCAGCCGCGTTGCGGCGGGCCAGTTGGGCATAGTCCTCCTGCAGTTCCAGCCCGGTCACCGTGACCTCAGGCACCCGCGCCAAAAGGCAGAGGGAAGCCACACCCACACCGCAGCCCAGTTCCAGCGCGCTTTGCCCCGGTTTTGCAGGCAGGGACGCCGCCAGAAGAACAGGATCCACCCCGGCACGATAGCCCTTGGCCGGCTGCCAGGCCTTCACGGCCCCGTTGAGGAAATCATTGTGGGTCAGATCAGCCATCTGAAACGGCCTCAGCCCTCCAGCGCGATACCGTTGTCGCGCATCACCTGTTCGGCCTCTTCCAGGTCGTCAGCATGCACCATCAGACGGCGCGGCAAAATGCCGATGCTGCCCTCAAGGACGCTCATGTTTACGTCCATTTCAAAGCAGTCTATACCCTCCCCCTGAAGCAGCGCTTTGGCAAAGGCAATCGACGTCGGGTCGGTGGTTCGAAGCAGTTGTTTCATATCGGGGAAATATGGGCATGACGTGCGGATTTGTCGAGGACAAGAAGCGTCATGGGCGGGACAAGATGAACCTGGATCACGCAAGCACAAAACCACATGAGCGTCTGGCGGCGCATCTGGAAACCAAACTGGTGGCGGTGAATGAAATGATTCATTCCCGCATGATGTCCGAACACGCGCCGCGAATCCCGCAAGTCACCGCGCATCTGATCGATGCGGGCGGCAAACGGCTGCGTCCGATGCTGACTTTGGCGGCGGCAGATCTGTGCGGCTACGACGGCCCCTATGATGTGCATCTGGCCACCACGGTGGAGTTCATCCACACTGCAACGCTGCTGCATGATGATGTGGTCGACGAAAGCGCCCAACGTCGTGGCCGTCCGACAGCGAACCTGATGTGGGACAATAAATCGTCGGTTCTGGTCGGTGATTACCTGTTCTCGCGCTCATTCCAGATGATGGTTGAGCCGGGCAACCTGCGGGTGCTGTCGATTCTGTCCAATGCCTCGGCAACGATTGCCGAAGGTGAGGTTCTGCAGCTGACCGCGGCCACCGATCTGGCCACGGACGAAGATATCTATCTGCAGGTCGTGCGCGGCAAGACCGCCGCGCTGTTTTCTGCCGCAACCGAGGTGGGCGGCGTCATCGCCGAGGCACCGGAAGAGCAGGTGAAGGCGCTGTTTGACTATGGCGATGCTTTGGGCATCTCCTTCCAGATTGTGGATGATCTGCTGGATTATCAGGGCGATAGCGCTGCGACGGGTAAAAACGTCGGGGATGATTTCCGCGAACGTAAACTGACCCTGCCGGTGATCAAAGCAGTTGCCAAAGCCGATGCGGAGGAACGCGCGTTTTGGGTGCGCACCATTGAAAAGGGCCGCCAGGAAGAGGGCGACCTGGAACACGCGCTGAGCCTGCTGAAGAAGCACAACACGCTGGAAGAAACCCGTCAGGATGCGCTGGCCTGGGCCGCCAAGGCCAAGGATGCACTGCAGGTGCTGCCGGATCATCCGGTGCGCCAGCTGCTGATTGAGATTGCCGATTACGTGGTCGCGCGGATCAACTGACGGCTAGGACAAAACCGTGGCCTGCACCCACCAACCGGGGCGGGCCAATGCAAGGGCGGCGTCAGCCGCCTTTTTGCTGTCCGGGTAAAGTCCAAAGCAGGTCGCGCCCGAGCCTGACATGCGGGCAAGCCCCGCGCCACTTTCCCGCAACGCCTGCAGCACATCGGCGATCACCGGCTGCGCCGCAATCGCCGGGGCCTCCAGATCATTGCGCTGACGGGAGAGCCAGGCCAGCAGTTGATCGGCGCTGATGCCTGTCGGCAGCGCATCCATCGGCGCGTTATCCTTGCTGGCCAGCCCGCCAAATACCGCACCGGTGGGCACCGGGACGCCGGGGTTGACCAAGACCGCGTGCAGCGGCGGCAGGTCGACCGGGGTCACCTCCTCACCAATGCCCCGCATGAAACCCGCGCGGGCTAGCATGCAGACCGGCACATCCGCGCCAAGGCTCAACCCCTGATCCGGCACGGCGCGTCTGGTCAGATCCGCCAGCAACCGCAGGGCGGCCGCTGCATCGGAAGAGCCGCCGCCAATACCGGCGGCTGCGGGCAGGTGTTTTTCCAGCGTTATGGTAGCCTGCGCACCCATCAGCTCCGCCGCGCGGAACACAAGGTTGGAGGGGCCGACCGGCACGCCCTGCGCCAACGGGCCGCTGACCGCCAAGGACATCTCACCTAGCCGACAGGTCAGGTGGTCACCCACATCGGCAAAGACCACCAGCGAATCCAGCAGGTGATAGCCATCAGCCCGCTGACCCGTGACATGCAGCGTCAGATTGATCTTGGCGGGCGCGAAACCCTCAAGCTTGTCCATGGTCTTGGGATCAGTCCTTCACCGCATGCAGCGGCGCGGCGCCTTCACCTTCCAACACGGCGTCCAGCCCAACCTCCAGCTTCTCACGCACACGGTCGGGCGAGATATCGGTGGGCACATCATCAGGATCGATGAAGGACAGGGCGCGTTTCCACTGGAATTCGGCCTCACGATGGCGGCCGACGGCCCAGAGGACATCACCCAAGTGGTCATTCACCACAGGATCAACAGCCATCAGTTCCGCGGCGCGTTCCATATGTGGCACCGCCTCTTCGTAGCGACCAAGACGGTAGAGCACCCAACCCAGCGAATCGACGATGTAGCCGCTGTTTGGACGGGCGGCGACCGCGCGTTCGATCATATCCAGCGCTTCGTCCAGCTTGATGCGTTTTTCCACCAGCGAATAGCCCAGATAGTTCAGCACCTGCGGGTGATCCGGGTTCAGCTCCAGCGCTTTGCGGAAGTCGGCCTCGGCCTGTTCCCAGCGGTCCAGACGTTCAAAGCTGATGGCGCGGGCGTAGTAGACAAACCACTGGCCGGGCTCTTCAACCTCATAAAGCGCCAGCGCTGCATCATAGGCGCGCACGGCCGCGTCAAATTCCTTGGTCTGGCGCCGCAGATCGCCCAGCGTGACATGCACCACCGGCAGATCGCCGTGGCTGGAGGCCAGGGCGGTCAGAACCTCAGCGGCCTCATCAATCCGGCCACCCCGGCGCAGCGCGTCCGCGCGGCCCAGTTCCGCCGCATGGAAGGAGGCATTGTCAGATCCGATCCGGCCGTAGGTTTCCACCGCCAGATCATAAAGCTGCAACTCATCGAGCAGCTGCGCAGAGAGCAGCAGCGCCTCGGTGTGGTCGGGGCGCAGGTATTCGGCAACGCGGGAATAGAGGATCGTGTAGTCCCCCTCAGCCTCATTGCTCAGCGCGGCGGCGACGGTGTAGTAGACCTCAGCCAGGCCATCGCGGGCGGAGGTGACGCTGTTGAAGGGCAGCGGCTTGCCCGCCTTCAGCTGCGCCTGCAGGCCACGCAGTTCGGGATCCAGATCCTGACCAAACTGCGCTTCGATCAATTGCAGCGCCTCGTCGCCGCGTTCCAGCTGGCTGAGCACTTCCAGATAGGCGATGACACCCCGGCGGGTGCGGTTGAGGCCGGCAACAGCAGGATCGGCAAAGATCACCTCAGCTGCCTCATAGTCGCCGACAAGCGCCAGCGCCAAAGCTTTGTGGAAGTTGGCAAAGCCGCCCAGACCGCGTTCTTCTGCAACCAGATCAAACGCTGTCATTGCATCCGACACATCGCCCTGCCCCATCAAGGCCCAGGCCCGCACCAGACCGTCAATCAGCGGACCAACCCCTTTGCCCTCATCATCGCGGGTGATCAGGGTGGCATAGTCTTCTTTGGCGGCGGCATCTGCCATCAACACCATATTGGCGATCTGGCTGGCCAGCCCTTCGGCGTCCAGACGGCGCGCAATTGGCACGCCACGATCCAGCCGACCCAGCGCCAGTTGCGCGTGGGTGGCGGATTCCAGCAGCTGCGGGTTGCCCGGATCACGGGCCAAGGCGCGGGTGTAGTAATCCGCTGCGGCTTCGAAATCGGCGGTCATCCCTGCATGGCGTGCGGCCAGATAAGCCCCGGCCAGTCCCTGTGCCTGCGCCGCGAATGGCGCCAATCCCATGACTGCAGCCAGAATGAATCCCGATACCGTTTTGCGCATGAATACCTGCCCGTTTGATGCCTGTTTCAAAGGTTAAATTAACGACCCTGCGGATAAAGGCAAACAGAAGCCTTAGGATCTGTCGGATGCGTGAACAGGGCGTTAACTCAGCGCGCGATTTGCCAGCGCCCCGCAAGCGTCCTAGATGTGACGCAGCACGGAGGGATCTGATGACGACAGGACATGTTTACATCGCAACCAGCCTTGATGGGTTCGTAGCGCGCGAAGACAACAACTTGGATTGGCTGATGAAACAGCCCCAGCCCGATGTTGATGAAGATGGCGGCTACAACAGCTTCTTCAGCGGTATGGATGGTCTGGTGATGGGGTCCGGCAGTTTTCGCACAGTCGCCAGTTTTGGCGATTGGCCCTACACCAAACCCGTTGTGGTGATGAGCCGGACCATGACGGATGCCGATATTCGCGACGATTTGAAGGATAAGGTCCGAATCACCCGGAAAGATCCCGCTGCCTTGATGGAGGAATTGCAGACTGAGGGCTGGGCGCGCGCCTACATCGATGGCGGGCAGGTCATCCAAAGCTTCCTGCGGGCCGGGTTGATCGAGGAATTGATACTGACGCAGATCCCGATCCTGCTGGGCCGCGGCAAACCCCTTTTCGGGTCGCTGGATCAGGATGTGGACCTGGAGCTGGTGCGCAGCCTGACCCTCAGCAGCGGCTTGTTGCAGGTGCATTACCGGGTGAAATCCTGACCGGAATGCATAAGGGCGACCCATTGGGCCGCCCTTGATCTGTGTGATGATCGGTTGGATCACATGTTCGGATAGTTTGGCCCTTCGCCCCCCTGCGGGCAGGCCCAGGTGATGTTCTGGGCGGGGTCCTTGATGTCACAGGTTTTGCAGTGAACGCAGTTCTGGAAGTTCACCACGAACTCTTTCTTACCTTCCTTCTCCACCACCTCATAGACGCCGGCCGGGCAGTACCGCTGCGCCGGTTCATCATACATCGGCAGGTTATTCCCAATCGGAACGGTGTTATCGGCCAGACGCAGATGCGGCGGCTGGGTTTCTTCGTGGTTGGTGAAGGAGAAGCTGACGTTGGTCAGACGGTCAAAGCTGAGCGTGCCATCGGGCTTGGGGTAATCAATCGGCTTGTGCACCGACGCCGGTTCGGTGGCTGCCGCGTCAGTCTTGCCGTGTTTCAGCGTCCCAAACAGCGAGAAGCCGCCGGTCAGGGTCTGGAACCACATGTCAAAGCCACCCAGCGTCAGCGAGGCGGTGAGGCCGAACTCGGACCACAGCGGTTTCACGTTGCGGACCTTTTTCAGGTCTTTGCCGATGGCGCCTTTGCGCACCTCAGTTTCGTAATCATGCAGTTCATCGCTGGAGCGGCCCGCCTTGATCGCGTCATTTGCCGCCTCAGCCGCCGCGATGCCCGAGAGCATGGCGTTGTGGTTGCCCTTGATGCGCGGCACGTTGACCATGCCGACCGAACAGCCCAGCAGCGCCACGCCGGGCGCCACCATCTGCGGCATCGACTGATAGCCGCCTTCGGAAATCGCACGCGCACCATAGGCCACACGTTTGCCGCCTTTCAGCAGTTCAGCGATCATCGGGTGATGCTTGAAGCGCTGGAATTCCATGTAGGGGAACAGATGCGGGTTCTTGTAGTTCAGGTGAACCACAAAGCCGACATAGACCTGATTGTTTTCCAGGTGATAGACGAAAGAACCACCACCCGCGTTTGAGCCCAGCGGCCAGCCCATGGTGTGGGTGACGGTGCCCTCTTTGTGTTTGGCCGGATCGATCTCCCAGATCTCTTTCATGCCGACGCCAAACTTCTGCGGCTCTTTGCCATCAGACAGGCCGTAGCGTTCGATCACCTCTTTGGAGAGCGACCCGCGCACACCTTCGGACAGGAAGACGTATTTGCCGTGCAGCTCCATGCCCGGCTCATAGCCAGAGCCCTGGGTGCCGTCAGCGTTTTTGCCGAACTCGCCTGCAACCACACCTTTGACGGTGCCCTGATCGCCGTAAACCAATTCGGAACACGCCATGCCTGGGAAAATCTCAACACCCAGCTCTTCGGCCTGCTCCGCCATCCAGCGGCAGACGTTGCCCATGGAGACGATGTAGTTGCCGTGGTTGTTCATCAGGGGCGGCATCGGGAAGTTCGGGATGCGCACTTCGCCGGCTTCGCCCAGCATGTAGAAGTTATCTTCGGTCACCGGAACGTTCAGCGGTGCGCCTTTTTCTTTCCAGTCCGGGATCAGCTTATCCAGACCGCAAGGATCCAGCACAGCCCCCGACAGGATATGCGCGCCAACCTCGGAGCCTTTTTCCAGAACAACAACTTCTAGATCGGCATCCAGTTGTTTCAGACGGATCGCCGCAGACAGGCCCGCGGGGCCTGCGCCTACGATGACAACATCATATTCCATTGCTTCCCGTTCGATTTCCGACATGGGTGGCCCTCCTTGGATGCGGCGCGAAACTTTATTTCGCCCGTGGTTACCGCGCTGCAGCATTGTTCGTCAATTGCGACGGGACGTTAAATCGTCACAGCCCGCCCGTGGATCGCTGTTTCCGGCCTTTCAGGGCCTGTTTCCGGCCTATCGGGAAAAACCTTGCAATTTAAGGTGTTAATCCTTCGCCGGCGGGCGCGTCGCCGCCTCATCCCCCAGGAGGTAACGCGGGCCATCCCCCTTCTCATGGGCTTTGTCCTCATCGTTATATAGCGCACAGGCCTTCATCGACAGGCAGCCGCAGCCAATACAGCCATCCAGCTTGTCGCGCATCCGCTCCAATGCTGCGATGCGGCTGTCCAGCTCTTCGCGGAACTCTTCCGAGATCTGGCGCCAGTCGGCGGCGTTTGGTGTGCGGCGATCCGGCAGACGCTGCATCACCTCGCGGATCCGCGCGATGGAGAAGCCAAATTTCTGCGCGATCATCACGAAAGACAGCCGCCGGATGTCCGACCGTTCAAACCGCCGCTGCCCGCCGGCATTGCGCCACGGATGGACCAGCCCTTCGGATTCGTAGAACCGAATTGCCGAGGCGGCGAGGCCGGTGCGATCCGCCAAAGCCCCGATCGACAGCCCTGATCTAAGGCGTAACCGATTGTTTTGGTTCATTTCTTACCCCTTGACCTAAAGTACACTTCAGAAAATAGCCTGCAAGAGACTGATAAATCAATAAATGAAAGGAAATTATCATGAATGTCAGCCTAGAACACGCCAACGTCACCGTTTCCGATCCACAGAAAACAGCCGAGTGGCTGGGCCAGGTATTTGGCTGGAAAATCCGCTGGGAAGGGGCGGCCATCAATGGCGGCTACACTATCCATGTCGGCAATGAGACCTCATACCTGGCGCTTTACACCCCCGGTGATGCGGCCAAAGACGGCCATGACAACAGCTACACTGTCCGTGGTGGGCTGAACCATCTGGCCGTGGTTGTTGACGATCTGGATGGGGTCGAGGATCGCGTCAAAGCCGCTGGTTTTGCCACGGGCAACCACGGCGATTACGAACCCGGCAGGCGCTTCTACTTCCACGATTCCGATGGCATTGAATTCGAAGTTGTCAGCTACGCCGCCTGATCTGCACCGGGCTGACATTGGGTCTAAACCGCGCCCAAACGGCACAAATTTGCCAGCCGAATGTCCCCCTGCCCCTTGCATTTCGCCCCCGGTTTGGGTCAGGTATTTACCAAGCAACAATAACAAGGCGGCGGGTCGCAATCCGACCCGCCGCCCCTTCTCATGGAAAAGGGGCCCATGGAAAAGATACCGATGACCCACGGCGGGTTTGCAGCGCTGGAAACCGAGCTGAAGCACCTGAAATCTGTCGAGCGCCCGACGATCATCAAAGCCATCGCCGAAGCGCGTGAGCTGGGCGATCTGTCGGAAAACGCCGAATACCATTCGGCGCGCGAGAAGCAGAGCTTCATCGAAGGTCGCATCAAAGAGCTGGAAGGCGTGATTTCGCTGGCGGATGTCATCGATCCCACCTCACTGTCGGGGGCCATCAAGTTTGGCGCCACCGTCACCTTGGTGGATGAAGACACCGATGAAGAGAAGGTCTGGCAAATTGTTGGCGAATACGAAGCCAACATCGAAAAGGGCCTGTTGAACATCAAATCGCCCATCGCCCGCGCCCTGATCGGCAAAGAAGACGGCGACAGCGTTGAGGTCCGCACCCCCGGTGGCGTGCGCTCCTACGAAGTGCTGAAAATCGAATACATCTGATCCCATCAGACAAAAACAGGTCGCGGCAATGACCGACAAACGCAGTAACCCCACCCCGATGGGCCTTTATGACAAGCCAAGCCAGGCGCGGATCACCGGTTTCGAACTGGTCGCTATTGTGCTGAGCGTGATCTGGGTCGCGGGGGCGGGCTGGTTCTTTGTCACATTGCCGCAACCCGAAGCCCCGGCAGAGCCTGACAGCCTGCGGTTCCTGATGACGCTGCTGGTGGTGTTCCTGCCGGTGGCGATGATCTGGGTCGGGGCAACGGCGGCTCGGTCCAGCCGGGTGATGCGCGAAGAAAGCGCCCGCCTGCAGGCCGCCATTGATGCCATCCGCCACGCCTATGTGGCGCAGGCGCAGGGCAATGCACCGCAGACCGAAGCAACGGTCGCGAAAAAGCTGGAAGAGATTGCAGAGGCGCAGCGCAAGACGGAAACTGCGCTGGCAACCTTCACCTCGTCGCGGGACCGCGAGGCGCTGCGTCCCAGCCAACCCGTGCCCAAAGCGCCTGAGGAAGACCAGGGCGACCTGCCGCTGGGCACCCCGGCGGAGGAGCTTTCGCCACCGCTGTCGCGCGCGACATTTGTGCGGGCGCTGAACTTTCCCGACACGGCTGAGGACGAAGAAGGGTTCGCCGCGTTGCGTCGGGCGCTGAAAGACCGTGATGCATCGCTGCTGATTCAGGCCAGTCAGGATATTCTGACGCTGCTCAGCCAAGATGGGATCTATATGGACGATCTGCGCCCTGACCTGTGCAAGCCCGAGATCTGGCGCCGCTTTGCTCAAGGCGAACGCGGACGGGTTGTGGCCAAGATCGGCGGCATTCACGATCGCAGCTCACTGGCGCTGAGCGCGGGCCGGATGAAAGAAGATCCGATTTTCCGCGACACAGCGCATCATTTCCTGCGCCGTTTTGACCGGATGTTCCAGGACTTTGAAGCTACGGCAACAGATGCCGAGATCACCGCCCTGTCGGAAACCCGCACGGCGCGGGCCTTCATGCTGTTGGGGCGTGTTGCCGGCAGCTTCGATTAAGCTCAGGACGCAGCGCAGCCCCCAATGTGCCGCAATGCACAGAGCATGGGATTGCATCTGCCGTGTTGCGCCGTTACCCAGAGAAAAATAATTAACTTTGGTCAACCATGCGTTCCTCTGCCTCCCCTATCCGGCAAGGCCTGACAGACGGCCTGCCCTTCATCGCCGTGGTGATTCCCTTCGGTATGCTTTTCGGCGTGGTCTCAGCTGAGGCCGGGCTGAACATGTTTGAAGCGCTCAGCTTCTCTGTTGTGGTGATCGCGGGTGAGGCCCAGTTCACCGCGCTGCAGCTGCTGACCGAACATGTGCCCACGTTTTTGGTGCTGACCTCGGCGCTGGCGGTCAATCTGCGGATGGCGATGTATTCGGCCTCCCTGACGCCGCATGTGGGCCCTGCCCCCCTGTGGCAGCGCGCGATCATCGCCTATTTCACCATCGACCAAAGCTATGCCTGCGCCATCGCCGCCTATGAGCGCAATCCGCATTGGACCACGCAGGACAAGGTGCGCTACTTCTTCGGCGCGGTCGTGATGATCTGCCCGCTGTGGTATGTGGCAACGGCTGCCGGCGCCTGGGTAGGCAGCGGCATTCCGGACGGTCTGGCGCTGGATTTTGCCGTGCCGATCACCTTTATCGCGATGACCGGCCCGATGCTGCGCACAGGCGCCCATCGTGCGGCGGCACTGATGTCTGTGGTGCTGTCGCTGACCTTTGCCTTCCTGCCCTATAATCTGGGCCTGCTGGTCGCCGGTTTGGGTGCAATGATCACCGGGGCGCAGGTTGAGCTGTGGCTGGAACGCCGCGCCGGACCCACCACCCCCACCCCGCAGGAGGCCAAGTGATGACCGAGATTTCATCTACCGCGCTTTGGACCGTGATCATCGGCCTTGGGCTGGGCAGTTTTGCGCTGCGCTTTGTGTTTATCGGGCTGATCGGCGATCGCCAGATGCCGGAATGGGCGCTGCGCCACCTGCGCTATACGGCTGTGGCGATCCTGCCGGGCCTTGTGGCCCCGCTGGTCGTCTGGCCCCCTGCCACCGGTGGCAGTTTTGATCTGCCACGGGTTCTGGCCGGCATTGTGACGCTTGCGGTGGGCTATGTGACCAAGAACGTACTGGCCGCGATTGTTGCAGGCGCCGCAACGCTTTACGCATTGCTGTACCTTCTGGGATAAGCAGAACCCGATAAGAAAAACCCGGCCTGAGATCAGACCGGGCGATATCGTGAGGGTATTCTGACAGGGTTAGTGGCCGTTGGCCGCCATGTTGTCACGCACCCGTTCAGCATCAAATGCTTCCAGCGCTTTGAAACGGTCACCATCGTCATATTCATACAGTTCCGATCGGCTGACGCCGGGGATCTGATTGAACTGTTCGGACAGGTCCTTGGGGTACCAGGTTTTCTCAATCCCTTCGAAGCCGGGCAGTTTTGCCAGCAGCTCAGACGTGGAATTGGCGCAATAGGCATCCGGCACCTCACCGCGGGCAAGCGCCAGCTGCAGCGCCTGTTCGGCCACTTCGGCGCTGACATCCAGTTCCTGCACCACAACATGGTAGGTCTGGCGGGCGTGGAACCGGGTGTAGATGTCGGCCAGCTTTGGCGTGACGTTGTAAACAACATCATCCCGGGTCACGATCCCGCCTTTGCGGAAGGACCCGGCCGGATCGAAGATCACCCGCTGTGAGCCGTTGATCATCAGCGAGGTATGCGCGCCGCGGCCCGTCCGGTTGTTGATCATGGTGAAAAGGGTCAGACGCGGCGGCCCGTCGTGTTGATAGACCGAGGCCGCCAGCACCTCATCCGAAATGGGGGGATCCTGTTTCACCACACAAGCCGACAGCATCGATACTGCAGCCATCGCAAGCATCACATTACGCATCGCGGTCCCCCACTCGGGTTTGCCCGGACCTTTGCAGATCAGGGCCGGATCAAAGCTTAGGCGTTTACCAGAGCCATGAAAATCAGGATGGCGATGATTGCCACAACCGACCATTTGGTGAAGTTGATGAAGCCCTCATAGGTCTTTTCCTGAACTTCGATGTCCATTTCGCCATGCTTGTGCTCAGCCATAGTCACGTCCTTTTGTTGGCTTGATATTTCGCTGTTCAACGCTGATTAGCGGATTTTTCAACGGGTGTCACCACGACAGATGCGCCCATTTTCACAGACGCCTCCTGTCGCTTAGCCTTTCTCAAGATCCGCCGCCAGACGGAAGCCGATGCGATTGGGCTCAGGTGCCTCTGGCTGCTTCTGCAGGGCGCGCAGAATGACGCTCAGCTGGCTGACATGCTGCACCAGCTGGGTTTTGGTGCCTGCCTCATCAGATCCGTAGAAGGTCACGATATCGGGGTCGAAATACCCCATACCTTCGATCCGCAGGACACCAGCGTTGCTGCCGGCAAAGCCCATGGCGACCTCATGGTTCTGATCCAGCGTCTGTTCAAAGTTCTGGATGTAGAGGATCAGCCGCTCATAGGCCCATTGGGCCGCGCTTTTCTGCTGCACCGGCGTTGCGGCAACGGCGGCAGGGACGGCGCGGTCCACTTTGGCTGCGGGGGCATCGGGATCGGCATGCACCTCATGGCGGCGCGGCAGCGCGGTGGTTTCATGAACCTCAGCTGAGGTGCGGATTTCGTCGTCCATCGCGCGTTCCTTCCCTTTCAGGGCGAGGAGAGGCTGTTATGGCGCCTTGCGCTGCCACAGCCAGGCCCCATCTGCCCGTCTTTCGCGTGTTACCTCACCTGTGTGATGCAGATGGTTAAGATGCGCAACCGCTTCGACCATCGCCAGCCCATAGGTGCCGCCATCAATGCTGCGTTTGAACAGCGGTGGGAAACACTCCACCGCGGTGCGTGGCTGTTCCAGATACTGCAGCAGGCGGCGCAATCCGCCGTGGTGGTTTTCAATCAGCTGATGCATGCGCAGTGGCAGACCGGTGAAGGGTGTTTTATGGCCGCCCAGCACCAGATGATCCTCGCGTGCGAGGGGCTGCAGACGCAGGCAGCTTTCCAGCCACTCGCCCAAGGGATCTGCCTCCGGCTCCGTCGGGTGAACGCCGATGTTGGGGCTGATCGAGGGCAGAATCTGATCGCCCGAGATCACCAGATTGTCATCGCGCGACCAAAGCGTCAGATGCTCGGGCGCGTGGCCATTGCCGATATGAACGTCCCAATCGCGCCCGGCAGCGCGAATCACATCGCCCTGCCGGACCCGCGTGTAGCCCACTGGCAGCGGATGGCTGATGTCGGCAAAGTTGAACGGCCGTTCGCTCAGTCGTTTCTGCATGATCTCTTCGGACATGCCGGCGCTACGCCAATAGGCGATGGCCTGTTTTGTCGGCTCAGCCTCCTCATCCAGGATCAACATCCGCGCCGTCAGAAAGGCGGTGCGGGTGGTCAGCAATTCGGCATCAAAACGGTCACGGAACCAGCCCACGGCTCCAACATGGTCGGGGTGGTGATGGGTCAGGATCACCCGGCCCACCGGTTTGCCACCCAGGGCACCGGCCAGCAGATTTTCCCAGATCGCGACCGAACGTTTGGAATAGACGCCTGCATCCACAATCGTCCAGTGATCGCCTTCGTCCAGCGCGTAGATATTGACGTGATCCAGCGCCATGGGCAGCGGCATGCGGATCCACAGTATCCCTTCGGCCACCTCAAGGGCGCTGCCGTTTTCCGGGGCCTCAAAAGGATAACGCAGCCCGTTCAGGGCTGCGCGTTCCGATTTGGTATCCAAACTCATGCTTCCAGTTCTTCCAGACTGAAGGCGTAGAGGTCATCTGCCCCAGCGCGCGCATGTTCCAGATAAGAGACATGCTGCGGCAGCAGTCGGCGGATGTAGAACCGCGCCAGTTTCGACCGTGGGCCTTCGCCACCCTCAGCCAGCGCAGCCTTCATATGGTAATAGGCACCCAGAACCCGGCCAAAGGCCATCAGGAAGGGCACGGAGCCGGCAAAGCGGGTGTTCATATCGCTCTGGCTGACCAGCCATTCCACCGCTTCGCGCAGCGACTCGCAGGCCTGCCAGACGGGCTCGGCCAGCTCCGGCATGGCGGCGCGGGCGGCTTCCACCTCGGCCTCAATCTCATCCAGCAGCACGTTGGCGGCTTCGCCCCCGTCCATCATCTTGCGGCCCACAAGGTCCATCGCCTGAATGCCGTTGGTGCCCTCATAGATCGCGGTGATGCGCACATCACGGCTGAACTGCGCTGCGCCGGTTTCTTCGATGAAGCCCATGCCGCCGTGGACCTGAACACCCTCCTCGGCCACATCGATGCCCACTTCGGTGGCGAAGGATTTGGCGATTGGGGTCAACAGGGCCGCGCGTGCCTTCCATTCCGGCGTGCCGGTGGCGGTGGCCATGTCCAAGGCGATGGCGCAGGACATCACGATCGAACGCGCCGCAAAGGTATCGGCCTTCATGCCGATCAGCATCCGGCGCACATCGGCGTGGTTCACGATCGGGCCGAACTGCTGGCGTTCTTTGGCGTAATCCAGCGCCTTCTGATAGGCGGCTTCGGCAATGCCTACGCCTTGCGAGGCGACACCAAGACGGGCGTTGTTCATCATGGTGAACATCGCGGCCATGCCTTTGTGTTCTTCGCCAACAAGCCAGCCTTTGGCGCCGTCAAACTGCATCACCGCAGTGGGTGAGCCGTGGATGCCCAGTTTGTGTTCCAGGCTGACCACCTTCAGGTCATTGGCGACACCGGGGTTGCCGTTTTCATCCAGCAGATATTTTGGAACCATGAACAGGCTGATGCCTTTGGTGCCTTTCACGCCGTCGGGCAGGCGGGCCAGCACCAGATGGCAGACGTTGCCGCCGAAATCATGGTCACCCCAGGTGATAAAGATCTTCTGCCCCGAAATCGCATAGGTGCCATCGCCATTGGGCTCCGCCTTGGATTTCAGCGCGCCCACGTCGGAGCCTGCACCCGGCTCCGTCAGGTTCATGGTGCCGGTCCATTCCCCGCTGATCAACTTGGGCAGATAGTGCTCTTTCAGCTCATCCGAGGCGTGATGTTCCAGCGCCTCGACCTGGCCCTGCGTCAGCAGCGGGCACAGCCCCAGCGCCATGTTGGAGGACGACATCATTTCGTTAAACGCAGTCGTATAGGCAATCGGCAGCCCCATACCGCCCTGCGCTTCTGGGCCGGAGACAGCAACCCAGCCGCCCTCGGCAATGGCTTCAAAGGCTTCTTTGAACCCGGGCGAGGTGCGCACCACACCGTTTTCCAATTTGGCCGGGGTCAGGTCCCCGTCGCGCGCGGTGGGGTAGATCACCTCTTCGCACAGTTTGCCCATGCCATCGAGCACAGCATCAGACAGGTCGGCGCTGACCTCGGCAAAACGCTCGGTCGCGCGCAGCTGCTCGACCGGGGCAACATTGTCGAAGATGAATCGGATATCTTCCACCTGGGCACGGTAGCTCATTGGTATTCCTCCTGGCTGCGGCTTGGAATCGGGAGGGGCCGCATGTATGCATTTGATTTGCGGGGCAACCTAGGCGGAAGCCCCCCGTCCACTCAATCAAAACGCGGCGTCATAGATCATGAGCACCCCAATGAGCCCTCTTGAGACCGAGCATTTGGCCCCAGATCATGCTGGTGTCGCCCGTGCGGCCGCTTTGTTGAACGCTGGCGGGTTGATCGCCATGCCAACAGAGACAGTCTATGGCTTGGCCGCAGATGCGCGCAATGATCTGGCTGTAGCGCGGATTTTTGAGGCCAAGGGACGCCCCCGCTTCAACCCGTTGATCGTGCATGTTGCGGATGCTGAGGCGGCGAAACGTTACGTCATCTGGTCTGATCTGGCGGATCAGCTGGCCCAGGCCTTCTGGCCCGGCGCGCTGACTCTGGTGCTGCCCCTGCGCGAAGACAGCGGCCTGTCGCCTTTGGTGACCGCTGACCTGCCGACCCTGGCCGTGCGGGTGCCGGCCCATCCCCTGGCGCATCAGCTGCTGGCCATGTTTGACGGTCCCCTAGCGGCCCCCTCGGCCAACCCATCGGGCAAAATCAGCCCCACCACCGCAGACCACGTTAACGCCGGGCTAAACGGCCGGATCGAAGGCATTCTGGACGGCGGCGCCTGCCTGGTTGGGGTGGAATCCACCATCCTTGGCCTGTTTGACGAACCTGTCCTGCTGCGGCCCGGCGGTCTGCCGCAGGAGGCGATCGAGGCCTGCCTTGGCGGTCCCGTGAAACTGCATCAATCCGGTGATCCTTTGATCGCGCCAGGGCAGATGACATCGCATTACGCCCCCGGCGCCTCGGTCCGGTTGAACGCAACCGATGTTGCGGCGGATGAGCTGTTGTTGGGGTTTGGCAAGGTCGACTGTGCGCTGAACCTATCCGCGGCGGGCGATCTGACCGAGGCGGCAGCGAACCTGTTTCATCACCTGCATGCGCTGGATGCCAAAGGCCCGCGCGGCATCGCCGTCTCCCCCATCCCTGAGGTTGGGTTGGGCCGTGCGATCAACGACCGGTTGCGCCGGGCCGCCGCGCCGCGCTGAAAGTACACGTCCCGAGGTGCGTAAATCAGGCGTGCCCCGCATCCGCGGAGAGCAGCAGCGCCTCCACGCCAATGCTGTGCAGCGCAGCCTCCCACTTGGCGTCATCGGCGGTGGTGAACACCAGCTCAGAACTGGCCGCGCAGGTCAGCCAGCCGTTGTGAGAAATCTCATCCTCCAGCTGGCCCGGCCCCCAGCCGGAGTAGCCCAGGGCAACAATGGCGTTCTTCGGCCCCTCACCGGCGGCCAGATCCTCCAGCACATCCAGCGTCGCGGTCAGACCAAAGCGGCCCGAAACATCCAGAGTGTTCAGCGCCGAGCGGTAATCGCGCCCATGCAGCACAAAGCCACGCCCGGTTTCAACCGGCCCGCCAAAGTGCACGCCCAACTCAGGCGCGCCCTCCACCGGGGTGATTTTGACCTGTTCCAGCAGATCGGCCAGCGCCACGTCTTCGGTGGGTTTGTTGATGATCAGCCCCATTGCCCCCTCTTCGGAATGGGCACAGATCAACACCACAGCATGTTCAAAACGGGTGTCCCCCATGCCTGGCATTGCAATCAACAACTGTCCGGTGAGATCCATCTGGGCTTTGCTCCTCTGATAGTATGAGAATAGGCAGCGCATGGGCTAAGGTCCAGAATGGCGGGTGAAAAAAGCCGCAGTCACAATTCAATCTCTGGAATGTGAGTTGGCAAACGTCCGATTCTGCCGCAGACCGTTGCGTATGAGAAAGACCCGATTGTTCCCCTTTTTCGCTGGTATGGCGCTGAGCCTGAGCTGCGGTGCGGCGGCCTTGGCCGAGAGCTGGCAGCCGGATATGGCGCAGTTGACCGTGTTGCCCGGCTGGACGCGCGATGACGGCAGCCGTGTGGCGGCATTGCAGATCGATCTGGCCGCGGGCTGGAAAACCTACTGGCGCGCGCCCGGCGATGCTGGGATCCCGCCGATGTTTGAACTGTCCGGCAGCCGCAATCTGGCCGCGATGACACCGCATTGGCCAACGCCTGAGGTGTTCAGCCAGAACGGTATGCGCTCGGTCGGGTATCAACGCTCGCTCCTGCTGCCGGTGTTGCTTAGGCCTTCGCAGACAGGTGAAACGATCCGGCTCAAAGGGCGTTTGATGATGGGGGTGTGCCGCGACGTCTGCGTGCCGGCGGAACTGTCGATCAACGTGGAACTGCCCCCCTCGGTCAGCGGCGCCGATCCCCGGATTGAGGCCGCGCTTCGCGATCGCCCGATGCCCGCGTCTGAGGCCGGGCTGCGTACCGCCCATTGTCACCTGCGCCCAACCGTTGACGGCATGGCCCTGCGGGCCGAGTTGCAGCTGCCGGATACTGGCGGGCAGGAATATGCGGTGGTTGAAGTGGGCGACCCGCTGGTCTGGGTGGCCGAAGCCGATGTTTCGCGCCACGGCAATATGCTGACGGTGGAAACCGAAATGATGCATGTGGAGGGCGACGCGCTGGCGCTGGACCGCTCCAGCCTGCGGTTTACGGTTCTAGGCCAAAACCGGGCGGTGGATGTGCGGGGCTGCGTCGCGGGATAACCACAGATCCATTGAGATAGAAAAGGCGGGCCATGGCCCGCCTTATTTCGTTACGCATTTGCACGCCGTCTGAGCGCGATCCTAAGACTGGCTGCGATGTAGAGCAGCAGCACCAGCACCACCGCAAGCGACAGGTACAGCATCAAGGCAACCGGCAGCGCGGGAAGCTCCGCAAGCGCTGGCGCGGCCTGCAGGATTTGCGGTGCCACCGTGTCATAGATCGCCACATGGCCCAGTGTCGGAACCAGCCAAAGCGCCAGCACAGCCAGAGCCGCCGCAAACGGCAGACGCAACGGTTTGGCCTTCACCGCATGACGCAGGGCTGCAAACTGGCGCGCAACGTCCTGCTGCGCGGCAATCACCGCCGGAACAACCAGAAGCACCAGCACCATGCCGAAGCCCAGACCATAGACCAGCGTCACAACGGTCGGCCGCAGGAACTGCGCCTGACTGGAGGCCTCATACAGCAGCGGCGCAAGCCCCAAAACCGTGGTCAGCGTTGTCAGCATCACCGGGCGCAGACGGTCCGCCGCCCCATCCAGGATTGAGGGCAGCAACCCGCGGTCTTTGGCGTAGTCATCAATGGTGGTCACCAGAACAATCGAGTCGTTGATGATAATCCCCGTCATGCCCAACAGTCCCACGACCGAGAACATCGATAGCGGCACATCCCAGATGTAATGCCCCCAGATCGCCCCGACGAGGCCAAAGGGAATGACAGCCATAACCACCAATGGCCGGGTCCAGCTGGCGAAGACCCAGGCCAGAACCAGATAAATGCCGGTCAGACACAGAAACAGACCTGTGCGCGCCTCATTGAGGAAGCTTTCTTCCTGCTCAGCCAGACCGGACAGGCGGAACTCAACCTGACGTTCGCTGGCGATGGTCGGCAGAATTTCGGTTTCCAGCGCGGTTGAGATCGCTTCGGCCCGGACCGGATCATCCTCGGATATATCGCCAGTGACCGAGATCAGTCGGATGCCGTTTTCCCGACGCACGGTTGAGAACCCGCTGCGTGAGGTGACCGTGACCAGATCCGACAGCGGCGCGTAAACGCCGGTTGGGCTACGCATCTGGCTGCGGTCTAGGAAATCAGCGGTCAGCTCATCTTCGGGCAGTTCAACCCGGATGGCAGCGCTGCGTGGCCCATCGGGGAAGGTTGCGGCCTCAATCCCGTTCAGACGGTTGCGCAGCACGCGGCCCAGCCCGTCAATGGTAAAGCCAAGTGCCTGCCCCTGTGCGGTCAATTCAAGGATCAGCTCTTCCTTGTCGTAGGCCAGATTGTCCTCAACCGCTGACACCTCGGGGTATTCCGCCAAGGCCGTTTGCAGATCTTCACTGGCCTGCTTCAACACCTCCGCCGTTGCGCCGTAGAACTGAACGTCCAGCGAATCCCCGCCTGGCCCCGACCGCCAGCCACGGAAGCTGAGGGTTTCGGCCAGCGGGTGTTTGCGCACCTCATCCTGCAGCTCGGCCACAAAGGCAAAACTGGAATAGGGGCTGCCGTCCTGCTTCAGGCGCAGGTCCGCATCGATCAGCTCAATGGAAATCGCCCCCAAAAGGTCCGCATCTTTGCTGTCCGCACCGCTGAGGCCGCGGCCGGCGTTGCCACCCACCTCAGTGATGACATAGTCCACCGGCTCCCAACCGTATTGCTGCTGCAATCGCTGGTTCACCGCCTCGGTTGCGCGCTGCATCTCCTTCATCATCGCGATGGAATCGTCGCGCGTTGCGCCTTCCAGCATGGCGAAGTTGCCGGTGACCGAGCTGCGCTCAGGCGCGTTGAAGAACCGCCAGGTGACATCACCCTTCAGGAACAGCGCCGCCTGCGACGCAAGCAGGACAACCGCCATCGCCAGCACCGGGTAGCGCGCCCAGATCACAAACCGCATGAACGGGCGGAACGCATGGTCGCGCATCCAGCGGAACCCGCGGTTCACCACCCGGCTGGGCCAATCGTACCAATGGTCCTTGTACTGGTGCTTCAGCGCGTGGGCCATGTGGTTGGGCAGGATCAGGAAACACTCCACCAGGGAGGCCGCCAGAACGGCGATCACCGTAAAGGGAATATCCGCAATCAGATCGCCAAACCGGCCAGAGATCGCAGTCAGACCAAAGAAGGCAATGATGGTGGTCAGCGTCGCTGCAAAGACCGGCATCGCCATGCGGCGGGCGGCGTTTTCTGCAGCCTCCACCGGGCTATCGCCAAATTTGCGCAGACGGGCATCGGCATGTTCACCGACCACAATGGCGTCATCCACAACGATCCCAAGGGTGATGATCAGCGCAAAGAGCGAGATCATGTTGATCGTCAACCCGCCGACATACATCAGCGTCACAGCTGCCAGCATCGCAACTGGGATCCCCGCCGCCACCCAGAAGGCGGTGCGCGCATTGAGGAACAAGAACAGCAGCAGAACCACCAGCCCCAGCCCCATCAAACCGTTGTCCAACAGGAGGTTCAAACGGCCCGAGATGGCCTCGGCTCGGGTGCGGATCAGATCGATCGAAACGCCATCGGGCAGGGTCGCGTTCAGCGCCTCTGCCACGTCCTCGACCTGATATTGCATGCGGATCGCATCACCGGTTGCCGTTCGGTCCACCCGGACAGAAACCGCCGGATTGTCGCCGACAAAATAGCTGCGCGCCCGGTCTGGCCCCAGTTGAGACACCGTCGCCACGTCACCGACGGTCAGGTTGGAGCCATCTTCATTGGTGCGCAGAACGATCTGTTCAATCTCATCCGGGGTGCGTTTGGCCACACCGGTGCGCACCCGCGCATTGGCCCCGGCCACATCCCCCGCCGGATCGGCATCCACCTCCTGTGCAATCGCATCCGAGATCTGCGCCATGGTCACGTCATGGGCGATCAGTTTCAACGAGGGCACTTCAACCAGTACCTCGGTCGCGACAACGCCGCGAATTGTGGTGCGCGTCACGCCTTCGGCAAAAAGCCGGGTCACGAACTCATCAGCAAAGAGGCCCAGCTGACGCGGTTCCACCGGGCCGGTGATAACCACATCGGTCACCCGGTCCCGCCAAGCCCCCCGGCGCACGTTTGGGTCTTCGGCGTCTTCGGGCAAGGTGGTGATCGCATCAACGGCCGATTGCACATCATCGGCAGCGCGGGCCATGTCCCAGCCCGGCTCAAACTCCAGATTGACGCTGGCACGCCCTTCGCGGCTGGTGCTGGAAGAGCTTTCGACGCCCTCAACCGCCAGCAAGGCAGGTTCCAACACCTGCACAATGGCGGCGTCCACGTCTTCGGCCCCGGCCCCGTCCCATGTGACCGAGACAGAGACATCATCGACCACAACATCAGGGAAGAACTGCGCCCGCATCTGCGGCACAACCGCCATGCCCAGCACCAAAAGCACCACCAGCAATAGGTTGGCGACGGTTTTGTGGCGGGTGAAATAGGACAGGATGCCGCCCGCCGCCGATGGGATTTCGCGCACCATGGCTTAGCTCCCCATCCGGTCTTCGAGGCGTTGCACCATCTGGGTTGGCACCTGCTCTTCTTTCAGGGCGTTCAGGATGCGCTCCTTGGCATCGACCGGCATTCGTTTGTTGGCCTCAACAAAGGCAACCAATTTGGCGCGGCGTTCTGCGGTCAGCGCGACGGTCTGCGGCTCATCTGTCGCCGCTTCAGCACCGGCGGGGGCCAGAGGCCGCACTTTGATCCCGGCGCCCAACAAGGGCGTGCGTTCCTTGACCACCTGACGCCCGGCAAGGCCACGCGCGCGTACCAAAACGTCATCGCCCTGACGCCGCAGCAGTGTGACCTCCACGGCCTCAAGCCGGTCACCTTCGCCGATGATCAGCACGCGGCCATCGCTGCCAAGTGCTTTGGACGGCAGCTGAACCACCCGATCCAGCGGCGGCTCCTCCACTGCGACGGTGACAAAATCACCGGGTTTCATGCCGCGCGGACTGTCAAGCGTGGCGAAAATCAAACGGCCGCTTTGGCCTTCGGCCACCGCTGCACTGTCACGGCTAAGCTGCCCTTTGGTCGACAGGTCGATGCCGCTCACATCCAGTGAGACTTCAACCGGGGCCGGACGCAGACGGCCGGCGTCATCCAGCAGGCGCGCGTACTGTGCGGTAGAAACGCGGAAGGCCACCTCCAGCGTTTGCCCATCCACCAGCTGTGCCAATTGTTCGTTGGTGTTGACCAGCCCGCCGGCCACAACCGAAACATCCGAAAGCGTGCCGTCAAATTCTGCCCGGAGCACCGTGTCATCCAAATTCCGTTGCGCTTCGTCCCGGGCAATGGTAGCGCGGGCCAGACCGGTGGCGGCCTTGTCCACGCGGGCCTCAGCCTGGGCCAGTGACTGACGGCGGGTGACCACGGATTGACGCGCCGAGGCTGCGGCCAGTTCCGCGGTTTCCACGGCTGTATCTGTTACAACGCCACGGGCCTGCAGCCCCTGTTGCCGCTCAAACGCTTTTTGGCGCAGGGCCGCCTGTTCCTGCGCTGCGGTCAGATCCGCCTGGGCCAGTTCCAGGGCGCGGTCGGCATCGCGGGTTTCAGCCTCACTGTCCTGCAAATCCGCCTGGGCGCGGTCCAAGGCGGCCTGCGCGTCCACCGGATCGATCCGCAGAAGCATCTGACCGGCCGACACAACGCCGCCTTCGGTCATGTTATCGGCTAGTTCCACCACCGGGCCTGAGACAGCAGCGCGCAGTACCAAGGAGCGGCGGCTTTCGATCTGGCCATAGGCCTGCAGGGTCGGCGAAACGGTTTGGGGTTCAGCAGTGAGAACAGATACAGCAAAGACGCGTTCGCGGCCCTGACCACGGCGACTGTCCTGTTCCAGGCTGTCTTCGACGGCGCCCCGCACCAGCGTTACGGCGTAAAATAACAGGCCGATGGTGACGGCCATGAGGAAAAGCCCGGTAAGGCTTTGTCGCAGAAAACGCATGTCTCTTCCCTTGCGCACAACGTGTAAGGCCCTGTCAAATAGGTAAATCCCGATCTGACAAAGCCAAGTCTAGGTACTGATACGAGCGAAAATTTTATTTCCGTCGCTGATGTTCGTCTAAACGTGGAAAAATTTCCACGAAGTTGCAGGGACGGTGGCGATAGTCCAGTTGCAACGCCAGAATGTCGTCCCAGGCATCTTTGCAGGCGCCGGGGCTGCCGGGCAGCGCAAAGAGGTAGGTGCCGCCCGCAACCCCGCCGGTGGCGCGGCTTTGCACGGCGGAGGTGCCGATCTTCTGCATCGAGACTATGGTGAAGACGGTGCCAAATGCCTCAATCTCTTTTTCATAGACGTCGCGATGGGCTTCGACGGTCACATCGCGACCGGTCAGACCGGTGCCGCCTGTGGAAATTATAACATCCACCTCCGGGTCGGCGATCCAGGCCCGCAGCTGATCTGCAATTTCACCCCGTTCGTCGCGAATGATCTTGCGGTCTGCCACGATGTGACCCGCGCCTTCGATCCGGCCAACCAGCGTATCGCCCGAGCGATCCTCACTCAGCTCGCGGGTGTCCGATACCGTCAGCACGGCAATCCGCACCGCAATGAACTCTTTGCTTTCGTCGATACGCGACATCTCTTTACCCTCGTTCCAGCAGGGCAAGGCGCAGTGCCAGCCCGGCAAAAATCCCTGCGCTCACGCGGCCCAGCCAGCGGGCAAAGCCCGGGCTTCGCGTCAGGCGGCGGCCAATGCCGCCGGCGAAGACGCCGACCAGCCCGTTCACGATAAAGCCCCCCAGCGCCAGCACCGCGCCAAATATCAGAAACTGCATCAAAACTGCCCCGCGTGTGGGATCCACGAACTGTGGTACGAAGGCCAGCACGAAGAGGATCACTTTGGGGTTGGTAAGGTTCACCAGCAGCCCTTCCTTAAAGGCGCGCAGGGCTGGGGCGGGCGCGGCGGTGGCATCCAGCGGGCCCTGCCGCAGCGACTGCCAGGCCAGAAACAGCAGATAGGCCACACCGATCCAGCGGATCACATCAAAGGCCCAGGGCAGCGCCGCAATCAGCGCCGACAGTCCCAGACCTGCCAAGGCGGCATGCACAAAGGCGCCCACGGAAATACCGGCGCTGGCCGCAACTGCCGGCCGCGCGCCCGAGCGCAGGCCCTGCCCCAGGCAAAACATCATATCGGCCCCCGGCGTCAGGTTCAGCGCCAAAGCTGCAGGAACAAAGGTCAGTAGGACAATCGGATCAACACTCATAGGGCATCCAGTTTGGCGCGCAGGGACAGCAGATCGGCCCAGGCATCACGTTTGGCATTGGGATTTCGCATCAGCCGTTCCGGGTTCATCATCGGCAATGCAGGGATAGCTGGCCCGCCGGTCACCTGCACTTCGGTCCATTGCCCGCGCAGACGGGAGATGCCCCGTTTGGCCAGCAACGCCTGACAGGGCAGATTGCCCATCAGCACAATGACCTCAGGCTTTTGCAAGACGATGTGGCGTTCCAGAAACGGCTTCATCATCGCCACCTCAGCGGGGGAGGCATCGCGATTGGTCGGGCCGCGCCACGGCAAGACGGTGGTCAGATAGGCCGCCGCGGCACCTTCGCCACTTCGGGACAGGTTGATTGCGGCCAGCATCTTATCCAGCAATGCGCCGGTGCGCCCCGCGAAAGGGCGGCCTTCCCGGTCTTCATCGCGGCCCGGTGCTTCGCCGATCACCATCACCCGGGCGTCCACGCTGCCTTCGGACAGGATCAGCTGGCGGGCCGCCTGTTTCAACTCGCAATGCTCAAAACCTTCAAGCGCCGCGCGCAGCCCTGCCAGATCCTGCGCTGCTGCGGCCAGTTTCTTGGCATCAGCGACGGGATCTACCTTGGGTTTCGCAACGGGCGTGGGTGGGCGGCGTTTGCCATCAGGTCCGGCAGGCGCCTGTTTTGGCTGGCTTTGCTGCAATTCATAGCGGTTAACCGGTGCTTCAGACAGCACCTCATCGGCCCCCAGCTCAATCTGCCAGTCCAGCATGGCCAGAGCCACATGATAGTCGAGTGCCGATTCCACCTGTTCCATGCCGCCAAGCTAACCTGCCGAGCGGACAGGGAAAAGGGCGATCATTTCTGGCCGATTTTTGGCTCTTCGCCTTTGCGCAGACGGGAAATATTGGCGCGGTGCGTCCAGAAGATCAGCAGCGTCAGCGCAGCCCCCATAAACATCATGTCGCCATGCCCCAAAAGCACCATCCAGAAGGTTGAGGCCGCCGCAGCAACCAGCGCCGACAGCGAGGAAATGCGCCCAATCACCGCCGCCACCAGCCAGGTCACGCAGGAGGCCAGACCCACCGGCCATGCCAGGGCCAGCAACAGGCCAAGGAAGGTCGCAACGCCTTTGCCGCCTTTGAATTTCAGCCAGACCGGGAAGCAATGGCCGATGAAGGCTGCCAACCCAGCCAGCTGCGCCGCATCTTCACCCGCAAAGGCACGGGCCAGCAGAACGGCCACTGCCGCTTTGCCGCCATCCAGGATCAGTGTCAGCGCCGCCGCCTTCTTGCTGCCGGTACGCAGGACATTGGTGGCGCCGATGTTACCAGAACCGATGTCGCGCAGATTGCCCAGCCCCATCACAGCCGCCAGCACCATCCCAAACGGAATGGAGCCCAGCAGGTAGCCAATCACCCCCCAGAGGCCCAGGGTCGGAACAGAGGACAGGATTTCAGGCATTTACAGATCTCCGAAGACAGGTTTGCCGTTCACAATTGTTGCCAGCACCTTGCCCTGCAACCGCTGCCCGTCAAAGGGGGTATTTTTCGATTTCGACTGCAGTTTGAACCGATCCATCACAAATGGCGCATCCGGGTCAAACAACACCAGATCCGCCGGTGCCCCGTTTGACAACCGCCCGGCCGCCAGACCCAGACGGTTTGCCGGGTTCAGCGCCATGGCGCGCCACAGTTGCGGCAGCGTCAGATCGCCCGAGTGATAAAGCCGCAGAACTGCAGGCAGGAAGGTTTCCAGCCCCACCGCGCCGCTGGCGGCTTCCTCAAACGGCAGGCGCTTGCTTTCCTCATCCTGGGGGGTGTGGAAGGAACTGATCACGTCAATCAACCCGTGGCGCAATGCCTCTACGATGGCCAGACGATCGTCCTCAGCCCGCAAGGGCGGCTTCACCTTGAAGAAGGTGCGGTAGTCAGCGACGTCAAATTCATTCAGCGTCAGATGGTGGATTGAGGTGCCCGCCGTCACATCCAGACCGTTGTTTTTCGCCCGTTCCAGCGCCGGCAGCGCCCGTGCGGTGGTGATCTGGTCAAAATGATACTTCGCGCCTGTCATCTCCAGCAGGGCGATGTCACGATCTAGCCCCATCCGTTCCGCCATGGCCGAAACCGCGGGCAAGCCCCGCAAGGAGGCAAACTTGCCCGAGGTGACCGCCGCGCCTTTTGAAAGGATGGGTTCCTGCGGATGCCCCAGCACCAGCGCACCCAGCGATTTGGCGTAAGACAGCGCGCGCATCAGCACCTTGGTATCGGTGACCACATGATCGCAATCGGTGAAGGCCACGGCACCGGCATCCTGCAGAAAGCCGATTTCAGTCATTTCCCGGCCTGCACGGTCCTTGGTCAACGCAGCCATCGGCACCACATTGACCGGGGCTGCCTCCTGCGCGCGGCGGGTGACAAATTCCAATGTTTCGGGATTGTCGATGGTAGGCGTGGTGTCCGGGCGGGTCACAATAGTGGTGACGCCCCCGGCGGCAGCGGCCAGCCCCGCTGAGCGGAAGCTTTCCTTGTGCCGCTCGCCCGGCTCACAGACCTTAACGCCAATGTCCACGATGCCCGGCGCCAGGTATTTGCCCTGCCCGTCAACCACCTGCGCCCCATCAGGCACCGCCAGTTCCTGACCGTGACCGGCAATGACGCCGTCCTGCACCAACAGGGTGCCAAGGACCACATTGCCTGCCTCAGGATCCACAAGGTGCACATTGGTGAACAAGATCGTGGTCATGGGAAATCCTTCCTCTGAGGCAATGTTAGGCGTCTCTTATTGGGGTTCGGTCGTTGAGGAAAGGGCTAAGCGTTATCCGCTGAACGATCCTTCTGACGATCCGCGCGCTGGATGTCCCGCATCATGCGATACACGTCGCGCCCATCGGCAATGCGCTCAAACCCGATCGGCACCAGATACGAGCCATTTTTGGTCCGTTTGCGCTTGTTTGCAAAATGGACCGAGGCCAGCGGTTCATCGACAAACTCCAGCACCATTTCACGGGTGATCGGGTAGCTTTGCAGCTTCTTTCCGACAATTGGCATGTCCGATGCGATGAAGGCGCGTTGATTGGTCAGCGTGTACCAGGTGTGGCGGCGTTTGTAGGCCGGTCCCCAGATGCCGCCGAAACTGATGCCCACCCCGACGCTGAAATGCAGCAGGCCGAACATCCAGAACAGACCACCGGCCTGGCTGGCCATGATCATCCAGAACAGGGCAAAGCCGGCAAACATCAGACCGAAGAAAAACATCATCACATTGCGCGGGCGGAACACGATGGCGCCATCAGGGCGCCCTTGCCAGAGGATTTCTTCGCCGGGGTCCAACAGGCCTTCCCAGCCGCTTGTCTGTTCTGACATCTGTGACCTCCCTCTGCTGCCGTGACGGCTTAGCCTGCCACGGCTTTTGCGCGTTCTATCCGGGCAATAGTGTCATCCCGATCCTGTTGAAATTTCAACAGGTGTTTGTCGCCAGACAGGGTGACCACCTGCACGGCCGAACCCAGTTTGCGGATTTTGGCGATCTCACCCAGTCGCACGGCGCGGCCCTGGGGCCCCAAAAGGCGGGTTTCGGTCAGGTCCCACCGGGCCTTCAACTCATCCGAGGCCAGATAAAATCCACGTACCGCAATGGCTGCCAAACTGCCAATGGCCCCGGTCCAGACATGTGGATTGCCCAGCAACATCAGTATCGCCATGCCACAGCCCATCGCCCCTGCTGCCAGCCAAGCATGATCGCGCCAATAGGCCGAACCGCTGGGGTAGAAGGAATGCAGGACGGTTTCCCCATCCTCTAGGGCGGTGGTTGGTGTCATCTCAGGCTGCATCAATTTCCTCCTGCCACGGCGGCATAAACCGCGATCAACCCCAGCAGGACCATCACGGCCACCAGCCAGGCGACCCAGCGCGGGGCTTTCACAGGTTCGGCCGGGGGCGCATCCGCCAGTTGGCCTTTGGCTGCCTCAGATCGCAGCGGGGTAAATTCCAGATCGGGGATATCTTCGTCCCAGGCACCGACAGGCGTCAGCACCTCCGCCGGCTGAAGGGTCAGCACCTGATCCCGGAAGGCACCGGGATAAAGCAGCAGCACAACACCGCTCAGCGCTTCCAGGCGGGCGCGGTCAGGCTCCACCGCCTCGGCGGGCAACCCGTTGGCCTTGACCAAGTAATTCACCAGACCGAAGTTCGACAGATCCTCAAGATCAAACACCTCAACCCGGGTGGCATCAATAGCTGGCGCGCCAAGGATGTCGGCCAGATAGCCTTCAGCCAGTCCCGGCTCTGCCTCAGCGAGGATGGCCTGCAACCGGTCCAGTTCAGCCCGGTCGGCCGCAACGCTGAACATGCGCACACCGCGCAGCTCATCCGGCCGGACAGAGAGGAGATCCATCATGTTCCGGCCCCTTCGCGGGATAATCGCCCGTCAGCCATCAGCTGATCCACACCATCAAGCCAACAAAGATAAACATGACCAAAAGCGCGATCGAGGCCACGCGGCCCGACATACGCGGATCTTTGGGATCTTCCATAATCAGACCTCCACTTCTTTGGTTGCTGCACGCGCCGCCCGCAGGTTGCGTGCCAAAAGGTCCATCGCCGCCATACGTACGGCTACACCCATTTCGACCTGTTCCTGAATGACCGAGCGGTTGATGTCATCGGCAATGGTGCCGTCAATTTCCACGCCACGGTTCATCGGTCCAGGGTGCATGACGATGGCGTCGTCTTTGGCGTGGCTCAGCTTTTCAGCGTCCAGACCATAGCGATGGTAATACTCACGCTCAGACGGGATGAAGCCACCGTCCATCCGCTCTTTCTGAAGGCGCAGCATCATCACAACATCAACGTCTTTCAGGCCTTCCTCCATGTCGTGGTAGACCTCAACGCCGAACTGATCGATCTGCGAGGGCATCAGGGTCGGCGGGCCAACCAGACGCACGCGGTTTTCCATTTTACCCAAGAGGATCAGGTTCGAACGGGCTACACGGCTGTGGGCAATGTCACCACAGATCGCGATGTTCAGGCGATGCAACCGGCCCTTGGCACGGCGAATTGTCAGCGCGTCCAGCAGGGCCTGCGTGGGGTGTTCATGCTTGCCGTCACCGGCGTTCAACACCGCGCAATTCACCTTCTGCGCCAGCAGGTCCACTGCGCCGGAATGCGGGTGCCGCACCACCAGCAGATCAGGGTGCATCGCGTTCAGGGTCAGCGCCGTATCAATCAGGGTCTCACCCTTTTTGATCGAAGACGCTTGCATCGCCATGTTCATCACATCCGCCCCCAGACGTTTGCCCGCCAGTTCAAAACTGGCCTGCGTCCGGGTGGAGTTTTCAAAGAACATATTGATCTGCGTCAGCCCCTGCAGCGCGTCAGAGTGTTTCTGCTCGCGGCGGTTGAGGTCAACATATTGGTCCGCCAGATCCAGAATGGCGGTGATTTCCATCGGATGCAGGGGCTCGATCCCCAGAAGGTGCTTCTGCGTAAAACTCATGGCCCTCTCCAATGCGGTGTTTGCCCGCTTATAGGAAGCCGGGGACCACGGGGCAAGGCAACGCTGCGGCGCTGCGGCAGTTTGCGGCCCGTTCCCGCAGTGGTCTGGTTAACGCGCCTGCTCACGCATCCCTCACCAGATCGTGTATCCCCTTCTGCGCACAGGCTTTTTGCAGATCCAAACACTCAATTCATGTTGTTTTGAATGTGAGCGCCGCTTGGTCCATCTGGGGATCAAGGCACCGCAATTACGCTGCCTTTTGCACATTGACCGGCCGTATCGGAATTACGCTGAACGGCCCTACTTCAAAGGAATGACATCATGAACGCAATCAAATCGCTCATCGGCGGTCTTGCCGTAACCGTAGCGCTGACCAGCACCGCCTTTGCCGCGGGTGTGGACGTTAACGCCACCTCCACCGGCCTGGCCCTGCGCGGCTATGATCCGGTTGCTTATTTCACCCTGGGGGAACCGACCCCCGGCGACTGGCAGATCACCTCAACCTACGCAGATGCAACCTACCGCTTCGTCTCGGAAGAGCACAAGGCCAAGTTTGACGCCAATCCTGAGGCCTATGCCCCCCAGTACGGTGGCTACTGCGCCTTTGGCACTGCGATGGGCTTCAAGTTCGACGGCGATCCTGAGATCTGGAAGATCGTCGACGGTGAGTTGTTCCTCAACCTGTCCAGCGGCGTTCAGGCCCGTTGGGAAGAGGACGTCACCGGTTTCATCGACACCGCCGATGTAAAATGGGGTGAGATCGAGTTCAAAGATCCGGCCGAGCTGCAGAACTAAAGCGGCTCTCACTCACGGAGAGGCGGTCCCGGTTTCGGGGCCGCCTTTTCTTTTGCCTTTTCGCCTAGGGCTGGCGAATGGATTGCGCGTAGGACAGATCCGGGTAGGCCTGATCGGCCCCCGTCGGCAAAAGCGCCGCGTCGAACCGGGATTGCATATCGCCCTCCCCGCCCAGTACACCAAGATCCTCAAGGTAATGCGGCAGGCGGCCTGACAGGATCAGGCTCAGATCCATTGGCAGGTCCGATTTTAAGGTCCGCGCCAAACCATAGACCACCGTTGTGCAATTGGCGGCAATCGTATTGTAAAACTGCGGCTGCTGTTCCAGATCCTGAGCCAGTTCAACGTAAGACATGAACATGTCGCGGCGCTGTTCTGCGGTCAGGGTGACCGGGAAACGGCGCACCGCCTCCCCGCGATGATCGACACGCAACTGCACGATGTCACGCTCCTTGGCGCCGATCAGGACCAGTTCAAACTGGCGGAAGAACCCGCCAATCTCATTAAAGACCTCATGAGCTTCGCGGCGAATTTCCACCGAAAACGCAACATGTTCGCCATCTGCAAATCCGAAACTGACCAAGAGATGCGCGATGTCAGGATTGCTCCAGACCGAGGTGAACATATCGACGCTGGTCAATTGCGTCAGGTCATAGCTTTGCGCGACCCAGCGCTCCTGCGCGGTGTTGCGGTCCTGCCAGTCAAAATCCCTGAGGTTCGACAGGGTGACGATATCGCCAGCCACACGGGCCTGCACCCCGTGGGCCACGTCAGCGGCCCATTCACGGTCATGGCGCGGCTGGATTGTCTGGTACCAGCCCAGCACCACCAGGGCCGTCAGCGACCAAAGCCCCCAGGCCAGCCGCCGTTTGTGACGCTGCAATATCCAAGCGCCGAGTGCCGAAGCAAAAATCCCAACAAGAAGCACCACACGCAGAAGCCCAGATGCGTTTAACCAGATGGCCATCGCTGACCAGAGTGTGAGGGCCAAGATCGCAAAAACAGGATCAAGGAAGGAAGAAAACGGATAAAAAAATGTGTCATGCTATGCTTCTAGGCCGCTGCAGCGCGCAGGTAAATGCACTGCGCACCATGCTAGAGGGTCACGCCGTGCACTTCCCACAAAAATTAAGGCAACACGCCTAGGGCAGCAGCCGTTCCAGCGCGGTGCCATTTTCCCATGTACCATGTAGCTGACCGCTGGGCATACGCACATAGACAACCGGATACTGGCTGCCCCAATCCACCCAGATCACATCGCCATTGCGGGTGCCTGATCCCAAGTAGGTCGAGGCGCCAACGCGCCAGTTGAACTGCACGGCATTGCCCTGTTCGGAAATCACCACGGTGCCGCTATAGGCGGAGCCATCGGGATTGCGCCCTTCGACGCGATATTGCCCGGCAACCGATTGCGCCAAAGCCATGCCGGCAACCGTGCTGAGTGCGGCGCCCAGAACCAGCGCCCTGCGGATACGATCAAATGCCATCAACAAACCCTCCTGAAAATCTGTCGCCTATCTTGGCACAGATTTCCCAAAGGCCGGGTGTGATTTCTGCCGCGCGACGAAAAAGGGCGCGATCTGCATCAGATCCCGCCCCTTCAAATCGGTGTACGGTGTGCACCGATCAGTAGCTGTATTCGCCGTAGATCTTGCTCAGATCGCCGTCCCAGTCGCCGTGGTAGCGCGCCAGCAGCTCATCCGCGGGCACTTGACCGGTTTCCACCGATTCCTTCAGGGCGTTGAGGAAATGCGTCTCATTCGGCACCAAGCCCCCGGCGCCCTCTTTGGCGCGGGCCACCAGCCCTGATTCTGAGATTTTCAGAACCTCGCGGGCCAGATCGTGCATGTTGATGTTGCCGACCTGCGCCTGCAACCCGTCAACCGAGGCCGCAACGCGCAACGCTTCGCGGGTTTCTGCATCCCAGCCTTTGGCAAGATCCCAGGCCGCATCGAGCGAAGACTGATCATACATCATCCCCACCCAGAAGGCCGGCAAGGCACACAGACGACGCCAAGGGCCGCCATCGGCACCGCGCATTTCCATGTATTTCTTGATCCGCGCCTCAGGGAAGGCTGTGGTCAGGTGATCCGCCCAATCGCTGAGCGTCGGCACCTCACCAGGCAGCGCGGGCAATTCACCTTTCAGGAAGTCCCGGAACGACTGGCCCAGCGCGTTGATGTATTGGCCGTCGCGGTAGACAAAATACATCGGCACATCCAGCGCATAGTCGACATAGCGTTCAAAGCCCATGCCGTCCTCAAACACGAAAGGCAGCATGCCGGTGCGCGCGTCATCAAGGTGGCGCCACACGTTCGAGCGCCAGCTTTTGTGCCCGTTGACCTTGCCGTCAAAGAAGGGGGAATTGGCAAAAAGCGCAGTCGCCACCGGCTGCAGCGCCAGTGCCACGCGGAACTTCTGTACCATGTCGGCCTCTGACGCGAAGTCGAGGTTCACCTGTACGGTGCAGGTCCGGTACATCATGGATTTCCCCATGGTGCCAACCTCATCCATGTAGGAGGTCATCAGCTTATAGCGGCCCTTGGGCATCACCGGCATCTGCTCATGGTTCCAGATCGGGGCGGCGCCCAAACCGATGAAGCCCACACCCACCTTATCGGCGATGTCTTTGACGTCTTTCAGGTGCTGGTTCACCTCATCACAGGTCTGGTGAATGCTTTCCAGCGGCGCGCCCGACAATTCCAGCTGCCCGCCCGGTTCAAGCGAGACATTGGCACCGTCTTTTTGCAGGCCGATCAGCTTGCCCGCCTCTTCAACCGGCTGCCAGCCATGGCCATCGCGCAGCCCTTCCAGAACGGCCAGCACGGACCGTTCGCCTTCATAAGGGATCGGCTTCAGCGTGTCCTTGCAGTAGCCGAACTTCTCATGCTCGGTGCCGATGCGCCAGTCGTCCTTTGGCTTGCAGCCAGACGCCAGAAATTCAGCCAGCTGGTCACGATGTTCGATTGGCCCGCCGCCGGATTGAGGAATGGACATGGCTTGCTCCGTTGTTGCTGCGTGTCGCCGCTATGGTCAGGCAGATATTCACATATTCAGGCCGCAAGACTTGTGGCCAATATAGAAGATTGTCAATGCAGCTTGCGCATCTCAACATGCCACAACAGCACGTCCTCAGCGAGCGGCTGATCCAGCGCCGCCTGAACCACCTTCATATCAAGGCTCGGCAGGTTCGAGAACACGTCAAACAGCGCATCTGCGCCCTCGGCGTTCACGGGAATGTCAAGCGGCGTGGTGTCTTGCGCCAGCAGATACCAATTCTTGGATCCATCGTCATTGACCACCATGCGGATCGAAACCAGCCCCGCAATGGCCAGGGTGCCGCCGGTTTCGGGCCCGAAATAGGCCACGCGGCCTTCGTCCACGGTCACGACGCCCGCGCCACCGCCGCCACGGTCAAACCGCGCACGACGCACCGACAGGACAATCCAGACCACGCCCAGAATCGTAATCAAGGCCCCCAGCGCTTTGAAAATGCCAAATGAGGTCAGCAGCCAATGCAGACCCAGCGCCGTCATCAAGACCGCGATCAGCACCTCGCGCCAGCGGCGCAGCCCTTCGGCAGCTTCGGGTCGCATAAAGCTCATCTTCAGGATCCTATGGTCACAGGTTCTTTCAACACGGCCACACGGTAGCTGCCAACGCGCTGAAATCCAATGGATTCATATGCCTTTGAGGCCGCATCATTGTTGGAAAACAAAATCGCGGTTTTGACACCGTCTTGGCGCGCCTCGGCCAGATGGGCCGCAACCACCTGCCGTCCGTAGCCCCGGTTGCGCTGCTCTGGCGGGGTATAAACGCCGCCGATCTGCACCATATCTTCAAACCGGGCATTGAAGGCCGTCATCGCCACCGGCCTGCCCTCAACGATCAGCAGGCGGGTCACATCGCCCTTGATTGCATTCACCGCACGTTCAATCGCTTTGGTCGCCATATCCGGGCCGCCACCTAGCCCGGTGTCCTGCATATAAGCCAGAAACCACTGCATCAGCAGATCGATGTCCAATGTTTCAGGCGCGCGCAGGGTCACCTGCGGTGGGTCCAGCTGTGAAAGCTCCAACCGATAAAGCGGCTCCGCGTGGTTGAGGGAGAAGAGATCGGCGGGCAGTGCCAGCGCGTCGATCGCCTGCAACACCTGAGCGCCAGATCCGGTGATGCCGCTGATCCTGCGCCCCGCAACACCACGGGCAAAGGCCTGCCATTCCGCCGGGCCAGCCTCAGGCGCCTGACACATGGCGTAGCCTTCGTTGGTCACCCCAAAGGTCCCCATGATCTCACCCTGCTTCATCTGCACCAGAAAGAAAGTGCCATGCGGATGGTCCAGATTGCCGATCCCTGCTGTGGCAAGGTTTGAGCGCAGAAACATCGAGCTGTTTGGATGGCGCGCCAGAAACGCGCCCAGCGCGGGGGCATCATCCATCACGGCAGGGCGGATCATCTGCGGCCTCCCACTCTCACCTGAAAAGGAATCGCTTACCAATCCCCGAGATGCTGCTGCCAAACGGTCAAAGCTGCAACCGCCGCCGTATCTGCGCGTAGAATACGCGGGCCCAGGCTGATCACATGGGCAAAGGGCAACGCGTGCAGGCGTTTACGCTCGCCTTCGGAAAAGCCACCTTCGGGACCGATCAGGATGGCCCATTTGTCACCGCCGGTTTTCTCTGCCTCGCCCAGCGCCTTGCCGGCGCCGACCTCAGCTTCGTCACAAAAGACCAGCTGTCGATCCGCGGGCCAATCGGCGAGCACCCGGTCCAGCCGCTGCAAATCGCACACCTCAGGCACATAGGTGCCGCCGCATTGCTGCGCCGCCTGCACCGCGTGATCCTGTAGCCGGTCCTGGCGGATCCGTTCGGAATTGGTGAACTCCGTCTGGACAGGCAGGATCCGCGCTGCGCCCATTTCAGCCGCCTTTTCGACGATGAAATCCGTGCGCGCCTTTTTGATCGGGGCAAACAGCAGCCACAGGTCCGGCGGCATCTGCAACGGGCGGGTTTGTTCAACGCAGCTCAGCTCACCACCGCGTTTGCCCGCCTGTTCCACCCGCGCGCGCCATTCGCCGTCAACGCCATTAAACAGCGCCAGTTCCGCCCCCACCTTCTGGCGCATCACGCCAAACAGGTAATGGGCCTGCCCCTGGTCCAAGGGAACCGATTGCCCCGGCCCCAAGGGATGATCTACATAAAGACGGATTTTGATGCTCATGGAGCCATTCTTATGCCCGACCACCCCCATATGCCAGAGCCTAAAGGCCAAGTTTCGGATGCTGTCACAGGCAATTGGGTGGATCATCTGGCCCCGGCCTGGAGCCGCCCCTATCTGCGGCTCAGCCGGGCGGATCGCCCAATCGGGACGTGGCTGTTGCTACTGCCCTGCTGGTGGGGGCTGTTGCTGGCGATGTTGCATGACGGTCAGGCACGCTGGCACGATCTGTGGATCTTTGTCGGCTGTGCCATTGGCGCGTTTTTGATGCGCGGTGCAGGCTGCACCTGGAATGACATCACCGACCGCAAGTTTGACGCCGCGGTGGAACGCACCCGGTCACGGCCCATCCCTTCAGCCCAGGTCTCGGTCCGTCAGGCACTGGTCTGGATGGCGCTGCAATGCCTGATTTCGCTGGCCATCCTGCTGAGCTTTAATCTGGCTGCGATCATCGCGGGTTTTGTCTCGGTCGTGCCGGTGGCGATCTATCCTTTTGCCAAACGGTTCACCTGGTGGCCGCAGGTGTTTCTGGGTGTCGCCTTTAACTGGGGTGCGCTGCTGGTTTGGATTGCCCATACCGGATCGCTGCATCCGGCGGCGATAGTCCTTTATCTCAGCGGCATCGCCTGGACGCTGTTCTATGACACGATCTATGCCCATCAGGACAAAGAGGATGACGCGCTGATCGGGGTGAAATCCACCGCCCGGCTGTTTGCCGAAGAAACCCCGAAATGGTTGAAACGGTTTTTGATCCTGTCGGTTCTGTTGATGGCCGGCGCGGTTGTGCTGGCGATGACGGGTGGGCAGGACACGCCCTTTGCCATTCTGGTGGCCCTGCTGGCACCCTGGGGGTTCGGGGCCCATATGGTCTGGCAAATGCTGCGGTTGGATACGGAAAACACAGCCGTTTGCCTGCAGCTTTTCCGCTCAAACCGCGACACAGGGCTGATCCCCTTGCTGTTTTTCGCCGGTGCGCTGCTGATTTGATTGCGATGTGGGGCGACGCGCCCTAAACATCTTGCGACCAAGACTAAATGACCGGACGACATGCGACTGTCTTCGTATCTACTTATTGCGGCCCCTTTCGGCATCGCCGCCGCCCTGAGCGTTGCTGCCGCCGGCGGGATCGCGAACATCATCGAAGACAGCTCTGAGCTGTCGATCCGCAACGGACTGGATGACGCTGGCCTGACCTGGGCCGAAGTGCACGCCGATGGGTTGCAGGTTATCCTCACCGGCACTGCCCCCTCAGAGGCGCAGCGGTTCAAAGCGGTTTCAACCGCCGGCGGGCTGGTCGATGCAGCCCGTGTCATCGACCAAATGGATGTTGCCGACAGTGAAGCGCTTGCTCCGCCACGTTTCTCAATTGAGATCCTGCGCAACGATATGGGGCTGTCGCTGATCGGATTGATTCCTGCCGGCACCGACCGCGCCGCCCTGATCGACGCGGTGCGCAAGATCACCGAAGATGGCAAAGTCTCCGACCTGTTGCAGACAGCCGATTACCCGGTGCCGAAAGGCTGGGACCGTTCGGTGGGTTACGCCATTGATGCGCTGCGCCTGCTGCCGCGTTCCAAAATCTCAATCGAGGCGGGCAAAGTTTCAATCACCGCGATGACCGACAGCGCCGAAGATCAGCGCATGATGGAACGTGAACTGACCCGCAAGGCGGATATGGAGTTGGTGCTGAACCTCTCAGCCCCGCGCCCGGTTCTGACCCCCTTCACCCTGCGGTTCCTAATTGAGGATGGCGCTGCGCGGTTTGATGCCTGTTCCGCAGACAGCGAAGCTGCCGCCGCGCGTATCCTGACCGCCGCGAAGGCCGCAGGTCTGACCAGCACCGCGCCCAGCTGCACGGTTGGCCTTGGCGTGCCCTCCCCCCGTTGGGCTGAGGCGGCCGAAAAATCCATCGCAGCTTTGGCCGAAATTGGCGGTGGCACGGTCACCTTCAACGATGCTGACGTCTCCCTCGTGGCCGAACTTGGCAGCGATCAGGCGCGGTTTGACCGGGTGATCGGCGAATTGGAAAACAGCCTGCCGCCTGTCTTCTCACTGCATTCTGACCTGCCCCAGCCGGTGGCTGCAGAAGAGGCCACCGAAGCGCCCGAATTCACAGCCACGCTTTCCCCTGAGGGGCAGGTGCAACTGCGTGGGCGCATGGGCGGCGAACTGGCCCGCAACGCGGTCGAAAGCTTTGCCACTGCCCGTTTTGGCAGCGCCAGCGTGCATAACGCGGCCCGACTGGATGAGGCGGTGCCGGCCAACTGGTCGCTACGCGTTCTGGCCGGTCTTGAGGCATTGTCACTGCTGTCAAACGGTGTGGTGATCGTGGGCCCTGACCTGATCACCGTTTCTGGCAACACGGGTCGCGAAGATGCTTCGGCCCGGATTGCAGGTTTTTTGGCGCAGAAACTGGGGGACACGCAGCGCTTTGATATCAAGGTCACCTATCTGGAAAAACTGGACCCGATCGCCTCCCTCCCCTCGCCCGAGGAATGTGAGATGCGGATCAACGATATCCTGAAAACCCGCAAAATCACCTTTGAGCCCGGCTCGGACACCCCGGCCGCCTCCGCCCAGGCAGTACTGGATGATATCGCCGCTGTGCTGAAGGAATGTGGTGACGACATCAAGTTTGAGATCGGTGGCCACACCGACAGTCAGGGCCGCGAAAGCATGAACCAGGCGCTCAGCCAGGCCCGTGCCGCTGCGGTACTCACCGGTCTGCGCGAACGCCGCCTGCTGACCGCCGCCTACCGCGCCGTCGGCTATGGTGAGGCGCAGCCGATTGCCGACAACGACACCGAAGAAGGCCGCGAAGCCAACCGGCGGATTGAGTTCAAGCTGATCCGGCCCGAAGCCAGCACGCCCGAAGGTGAAAGCACGCTGGATGCGGTCGCCGCCGACACCCCTGCTGCGGGCGCAAGCGCTGACAACGCTGCAGACACCACTTCTGACAGCACGCAACAAACAGAAGACACCCCGGCCACGGACGCGGCCGCTGAGACGACAAGCGAAGGGAACTGAGCCTAATGGAGCGCACTCAATTCATCATGGCCACCGCGATCATCCTTTTTGTTGCCTTCTGCATGGGCTGGTTTGCCTTCTGGCTGATCCATCGCTTCACCCAGGTGTCGAAATCCGACATTGGTGAGCTGGACCGGATGGCGCAGGAGCTGCATGAAGCGGAAGAGACCCGCGATCAGGCGATCACCTATCTGCAACAGCGTGAGGCCGAGCTGACCACCCAGCTGAGCCAGACCGAAGCGGAACTTTCCGCCACAATGGAAGGCCTGCGCGAGGCCCGCCATGAGGCCGAAGAACTGCGCGCCTATATCGAGCGCACCAATCAAGGTTAATCCCGCGTTCACCTGAGAGAATTCAACAGGGCCGCAAGACGCGGCCCTTATTTGTTAATGCTCAGTTGCAGGACCACACGGCAAGCTCACTCGCCCTCGCCGCGCTCCAACCCGTCCAGTTCGTTCAGCAGGTCCAGCAGCTGCTCCAGCTTTTCTTCGCCCATGCTGTTTTTCAGCCAGGCGTTCAGACGGCGGCTTTCCTGCAGGTTGTCTAGAATCAGCTGGCGCCCGGCATCGGTGATGCGGATCTGTTGTTTGCGCCGGTCGGTTGGGTGCGGTTCACGGGTGATCATACCCTTGCCTTGCAGGGTCTGCAGGATCCGCGTCAGCGACGGCAGCAACAGGCAGGAATGTTCTGCAATCTCCGTCGGGTCCAGCACGCCGCGTTCTTCCAGCACCCGCAAAACCCGCCACTGCTGTTCCGTTACACCGGCATCGGTCAGCATCTGACGGATTGGCCCCATGACCTTCTCTCGGGCCCGCAACAGCGCGATTGGCAAGGAGCGGTGGGTCAGGGGTGGCAGGGTGGCTTCAGTTTCCATACGGGCGGAGCGCCTCCGATTGTCGCAGTCTGTGGTCTTAAGGGTTGTGACTTTAACCCGGTTTTCCTTATCACGTTAAGCAAATCTTTGCATCAGGCCAAGTTGATCCTGTGCCCGCAATTCCCCGGTGCTGACATCGCGCCGCCTGCATGCATATTGATTGAGCGATAAAGGGCGGTTGCGCCAGTGAAAGGACACGGGATGATCAATGAGCTAGCAGCGCTAGTGGGCGAAGCAAATGTGATGCAGGGCGAAGACATGGCGCGTTGGTCCAGTGACTGGACCGGGGCCTATCGATTCAGCCCGCTGGCCGTTGTGCGCCCCGGCTCCACCGCCGAGGTCGCTGCCGTCGTGAAATGGGCCAATGAAACCGGCACAACGATTGTCCCGGTGTCCGGCAACACGGGTCTGGCCGGTGGCACCCGCGCAGATGGTGCCGTGATGCTGTCCCTTGACCGGATGAACCAGATCCGGGATCTGCGCCCCGAGGCCCGGGTGGCGATTGTGGAGGCCGGGGTGATCCTGTCCAACCTGCATGATGCGGCGGATGCAGTCGATATGATCTTCCCGCTGACCTTTGGCGCCAAAGGTTCAGCCATGATCGGGGGCTGCCTGTCGACCAATGCCGGGGGTTCGAACGTGCTGCGCTATGGCAATACGCGGGATCTGGTGCTGGGGATTGAGGCCGTGATGCCCACCGGAGAGGTGGTTGAGATCATGAGCGAACTGCACAAGGACAACTCGGGCTATAATCTCAAACACTTGCTGATCGGCGCCGAGGGCACGCTGGGTATCATCACCGCCGCGGTGCTGAAACTGCACCCGAAACCCGGCGCCTATGCCACCGCGATGGTGGCCACCCCGTCGCTGGATGAGGCGCTGGTGCTGTTGAACCGCCTGCAAGAGGCCACAGGTGGTGCTGTTGAGGCCTTTGAATACATGCCCCGCCGTCACATTGAGGTGCATCAGCAGATCAGCCCAAGTGCCCGCGAACCCTTTGAGACGCCGCAAGACATCAACATTCTGGTCGAAGTGGGCGCCACTGCCCCGCGTGACTGCACGGTGGGCGAGGACGGCCAAACCCCAATCGCGGCCTATCTGGAGGAAACCCTGATGGGCATGTTCGAAGAGGGCATGCTGCTGGATGCCGTGGTTGCGCAGAGTGAGGCGCAGCGTCAGGAAATGTGGGAACGGCGCGAGGCCTCGGCAGAGATCGCGATGTCGCGCAAACCCTTTATCGCCAATGACATCGCTGTGCCGTTGGACAAGGTGGCGCCGTTCCTCAAAACGATGGCGCAGCGTCTGCCGGAACTGGACCCGGCGGCCGAGGAAATTGTGGTGGCCCATCTGGGCGACGGCAATGTGCACTATACCGTCTGGCAGTCGTCCGAAGATGCCGCATTGCGTGACAGCATCATGGAAGCGGTCGAAGATGTGGCGCTGAGCTTTGGCGGGTCCTTCTCGGCCGAGCATGGCATTGGCACCTCCAAGCTGCCGTCGATGCAACGGCGCAAGAACCCTGCTGCGATTGCCGCGATGAAGGCGATCAAGGCGGCGCTTGATCCCAAGGGGATTTTGAACCCCGGCAAGCTGTTGCCGTGACCCCTGCGCTCAAGATTTAGTTGACTACGTCAATTAACATGTGAATTAATCAGCGCAGAACTGTAGGTTTTGAAGGCCCTGAAAAGGCAGACGAAAGGAATGCGCTGATGACCCAACCCCTTGTGATGATTGCCGGTGGCGGCATCGGTGGCCTGTCTGTTGCGCTGACCCTCACGCAGATCGGTGTGCCCTGCGTGGTGTTTGAGGCGGTGCCTGAGTTGAAGCCGCTGGGCGTCGGCATCAACCTGCAACCCAACGCGGTGCGTGAGCTTTATGATCTGGGTATCGGCGCCGAGGATCTGGATCAGGTCGGCGTGCCCACCAAGGAATGGGCGCTGGTTGGCCGCAACGGCAATGACATCTACGCCGAACCACGCGGTCTGCTGGCTGGTTACAACTGGCCGCAATACGCGGTGCATCGCGGCGAATTTCACATGTTGCTTTACCGCAAACTGGTCGAACGTGCGGGCGAAGGTGTCGTGCGGCTGGGCCAGCGGGTTGTGGGCTATGAAAACAACGCAGACGGATCGGTCACTGCGATCATCGAACAGCGCGATGGCACGACCTTGCGCGAAACGGGCACCTTGCTGATCGGCTCTGACGGTATTCACTCCCGCGTGCGGGCGCAGATGCATCCCGACCAGCCGCCAATCCAATGGGGCGGCATTGTCATGTGGCGCGGCACCACTTTGGCGAAACCACATCGCACCGGATCGTCCTTCCTTGGGCTTGGCAGTGACAAACACCGGATGGTGATCTACCCGATCTCCTACCCTGATCCTGCCACCGGTCTGGCCTGGATCAACTGGATCGCCGAGATCACGCTTGAGGACACTGAAGGCTATGACGTCTCCAGCTGGTTCCGTCAGGCGCAGCTTGATGAGTTCAAACACCATTTCGACGGTTGGACCTATGACTGGATGGATGTGCCGGCGCTGCTGAATGGCTCCACCGTGGCCTATGAAAACCCGATGATTGACCGCGATCCGGTGCCCTACTGGGTGGATGGCGCGGCCTGTCTGATGGGGGACGCGGCCCATGCGATGTATCCAACGGGCTCAAACGGCGCCAGTCAGGCGGTGATTGATGCGCGCGAACTGGGTATTGCGATGCTGGAACATGGGGTAACACGGGCAGCAGTGCAGGCGTTTAATGATAAACTCTGCGGTCCGGTGTCAGAGCTGATCCTGCGCAATCGCGGTGCTGGTCCCTTTGGCCTGCTGAATATGGTGGAGGACCGCTGCGGCGGCGAATTTGACGATATCGACACGGTGATCCCAGCCGCCGAGCGGGCCGAGTTCATGGCCAAATACAAATCCGCCGCAGGCTTTGCGATTGAGACGCTGAACAATGCGCCCCGCATGATTGCCGAAGGGGCGCGGGTGAAACTGTAAGCGGACCGACACGGACGCCTTGGGTTTCTGTGACAAACAAAAAGGGCGGGATCTTCCCCGCCCTTTGTCATTCTTGCCTGGCTTAACCGCGCCAGCTGAAGAAATCCGGCCCCGCCTGCGCCAGCATATCCTCGGCCATCGCCTTGCCCAGCGCCGCCCCGTCGGAGATGGCGCAGGTACGCTCATCCCGGATCACCTCGGACCCGTCAGGGCGCAGCACCTCGCCACGCAACCGCAGCTGACCACCTTCCAAAGTCGCCAGACCCGCAATCGGGGTTTCGCAGGAGCCGTCCAATGCCGCCAGGAACGCGCGCTCGGCCGCCAGACGCTGGCCGGTTTCTACGTGATGCAATGCCGCCAGCATTTCGCCCGCACGGTCATCATTCTCACGCCGTTCGATCCCGATGGTGCCCTGCGCGATGGCGGGCAGCATATCCTCAGGATCAATGGCGGACCGCGCTACATCCGCCTTGCCCAGCCGGTTCAGACCCGCCTTGGCAAGGAAGGTCGCCTCCGCCACGTCATCCTCCAGTTTTTTCAGACGGGTCTGCACGTTGCCACGGAACTCCACCACTTTCAGATGTGGGAAGCGGTTCAGCAGCTGGGCACGACGGCGCAGCGAAGAAGAGCCGACAACCGCGCCCTCAGGCAGATCCTGCAGGCTTTCATATTTCAGCGAAACAAAAGCATCGCGCACGTCTTCACGCGGCAGGAAAGTGTCCAGCACCAGCCCTTTGGGCTGTTCCACCGGCATATCCTTGGTCGAGTGCACCGCAATGTCGATGCCACCATCCAGCATGGATTGCTCAATCTCTTTGGTGAACAACCCCTTGCCGCCCAGCGTTTTCAACGGCGTATCCGTTTTGATCAGCGCCATGTCATCGCCGGTGGTTTTGATCACCACCACCTCAAAGGCCGCCTCAGGCAGGTCATAAGCCGCCATCAGGCGATCGCGGGTCTCATAGGCCTGCGCCAGTGCCAGTGGCGAGCCTCGGGTGCCAATTTTCAAGGGCGATGCGGGGGTGGGCAATGTCAAAGTCATGGCCGAAGCCTTAGCCCCAGCCGCCGCCTCGCGCAAGCATTGGCCACAGGGCGGGCCTGCGGCCTTTGGTTGCGGCGCCACAGCAAGCCTTGACAACGGCGCCCCAGCGATGGACCAACCGTTCAAGCGAAAGGAAGCCGACATGTCCGAGCCACACGTACCGCAAAAGAAAATCCTGCGCGCCCTTGCGGGCGAAACCCTGCCCACGCCGCCGATCTGGATGATGCGTCAGGCAGGCCGCTATCTGCCCGAATACCGCGCCACCCGCGCTCAGGCCGGTGACTTCCTGTCGCTGTGCTACAACAGCGAACTGGCCGCTGAGGTGACTCTGCAGCCGATCCGTCGCTATGGCTTTGATGCGGCAATCCTGTTTGCCGACATCCTGCTGTTGCCGCAGGCCCTAGGCGCGGATCTGTGGTTCGTAACCGGTGAGGGCCCGCGCCTGTCGATCACCACCACCGCCGATCAACTGGCCGCGCTGAAGGGCAAGGATGACATTCATGAAGTGCTGAACCCGGTGTATGACACCGTGTCGATCCTCAGCCGCGAATTGCCCGCTGAGACCACGCTGATCGGTTTTGCCGGCGCGCCCTGGACCGTGGCCACCTATATGATCGCCGGTCGCGGCACTAAGGATCAGGGCCCCGCCCATGCGCTGAAGGATGAAAACCGCGCCGTTTTCGAAGGTCTCTTGGACCTGCTGACCGAAGGCACCATCGAGTATCTGTCCAAACAGATTGAGGCCGGCGCCGAAGTGGTGAAGCTGTTTGACAGCTGGGCCGGGTCGCTGAAAGGCGCGGACTTCCAGAAATACGCGCTGGAGCCTGCAAAACGCATCATTGCCGCCATCAAGGAACGCCACCCCGGTGTGCCCGTGATTGCCTTCCCGCGCGAAGCAGGCGACGGCTACATCGGCTTTGCCATGGCCACCGGCGCGGATTGTGTCGCCGTCGACAACTCGGTTTCGGCCGAATGGGTTGCGGAACATGTGCAGGTGGATGGCTGTGTTCAGGGCAACCTGGCCTCACGCCATATGGTGACCGGCGGGCAGGACCTGATCGATGACACCCGCCGCATTGTGAAGGCGCTTGGCAACGGGCCGCATATTTTCAACCTCGGCCACGGCATCACACCGGATGCCGATCCCGAAAACGTGCAGCTGATGATCGACACAGTGCGCAACGGGTAGATCCCGCACAGTGGCAAAGGTTTAGGGGCGCTTCGGGCGCCCCTTTTTGTTAGGCAATCCAGCGCAGCAAAAGGCCCGCCAGATAAAGACCCAGACCAAAGCTGAGGTGACCAACCAGGCTACGCACCCGCGCCGCCCAGGGGTGGGGCAGCTTTGCGGCGGCAAAGCCGAGGCCAAAGGCGGGCTGCATCACACACAGCGGCATCACCACTGTCACAGCCCCAAAGGCCAAAGCCGCAAACGGCCCGGGCTGCGCCAGCCAGCTGGGGCCGGTAATCGCCAGAAACGCGATCCCAAACTGCACCCCCACGGCATAATGCGCAACCTGCCCCAGCGCTGCCTCACCTCGTATCTGCGCCGCCTGACCGATGGTGTCATGCCGGAACTTGCCTCGTGTCATGTGACCCAACCAACGGCCCAACATCGCATAATTGCGCCGCGGCAACCCCAACAGCCGGGCCTCTGCCCATTCCCAGACATCCATCGTGATGGTCGCCACAATCCCGAGTGCCGCACCATATCCCAAAAGCTCTTCCATCTGTTCTGCCTCTTGCAAAGTGATCAACTGGCGGCGATCCTGCCAACTCAAGCCGACTTGAGGTCAAGTGACGAAACCCAGTTCCCATGAGGCGCGATGACACAGGCAAAGACCCTTCTTGAGACCTCGGCCCTTGCGAGGCATTCGGGGCTGCCGGCCTCCACCCTGCGCTATTATGAGGAACGCGGCTTGATCCACTCGGTCGGGCGGCACGGGTTGCAACGGCTGTTTGCCGCCTCCACAGCTGATCGCCTGCAGCTGATCAGCGCGGGCCGTGCCGCGGGGTTCAGTCTGGACGACTTGCAACAAATGTTTGGTCCCGGCGATGCACCCAAGATCGACCGGCAGGCCTTACGCGATCAGGCGCAGGTGCTGGATCAGCAGATTCGCCGATTGACGGCCCTGCGCGATGGGCTGACCCACGCCGCAAGCTGCCGCGAAGACGACCCGATGCAATGTGGCAAGTTTCGCCGCCTGCTCAAACTGGCAAGCGACAGGTTCTCAGCGCGTTAACCTTCATCCCCGTCACGGCGCTGGCGCCGCAACAGCGTCGACACCCGGAACGAAATCGCCGAGGAGGCACGCGACCGGTTGCGCAGCACAGGCGTGTTTTCCGACCGACCACCCCGCGATTCGCGGAACAGGATGTAAAGGCCCGAGGCAATGATGATCCCTGCCCCCAGCACCGTTGCGCCATCCAGATGCTCATCAAAGAACATGTAGCCAAAGAAAGTGGCCCAAAGGATCTGTGAATATTGCATCGGCGCCACGATCGCCGCCTCTGATGCGCGATAGGCAAAGACCAGCAACAGGCCCGCGGTGAAGCCCAAAAGCGCGATCGCGCCAACGCCAGCCAGATCCGGCAGCGGCATCGGCTGATAGGTGAAGATCATTAGGCTGCCCATCACCACAAAGTTCGACACCATCGGATAGATCATCATCACAACCGAACGCTCCTCGCGCCCGACCTTGCGCACTATGATCGAGGCGACAGAACCAAGGCACGCACTGGACAGAGCAGCCGCATGTCCAAGGCCCAATTCGGTTTGGCCGGGTCGCAGCACAACGATCACCCCGATCAGGCCGACCAGCACCGCGAACCAACGGTGGATCCCAACCTTTTCCCCCAGAATCGGGATCGACAGCACGGTAATCAGCAGCGGCATCGCAAAGAGGATCGCATAGACCTGCGCCAGCGGCAGCACCGTGAAGGCATAGAAAACGCAGATCGCATTCAACGTGGAACACATGGTGCGCAGCGCCGTCCACCAGGGATGGATCGGGCGCAGGTGGCCCTCCGTCTTGTCCTGCATCAGCATCAAGGTGACCAGCGGGAAGGAAAACAGCGTCGCGAAGAACACCACCTGAAACGGCGAATAGGCGCCGCCCAGATATTTGATCACAGCATCATGGGTCGCAAAAATGCCAAAGGCCAGCAGGCCGTAGAATGCGCCGGTCACGTTCATCGATAGGTCCCTCGGGTCTGCCGGGATGGATTTGGGGTGTTTGCGCTAGCACAATACAGAAACGCCCGCGCCTGCAAGGATTAACTGAAACGCGGGGACGGTTTGGCCCTCCAGCAACCGCGCAACAGTAGCAATCAGCAGACACAAAAAAGCCCGCCTGAGAGGCGGGCTTTTTATGGCGGACCGAGGAGGATTCGAACCCCCGACCCCTTGATTCGTAGTCAAGTACTCTATCCAGCTGAGCTATCGGTCCGTGTGTGGCGGCTTTTAAGCTGTGGCGCTGGGGGGCGCAACCGGAAAACGACAGAAAAATGAAATTCTTCGAAACTTTCTTTGAAAATGATTAAAAATCAGTGTGTTGCCACCTCACCATTGTCGAACTCCGGCTCAATCGCCAGTTCCAGATCCCCCTTGGGCAGGTCGATTTCAAACACCGTCCCCGACTCACCGGTCTTCTTAAGGCGCAGCTGGCCGCCATGACCGCGGATCAGCTCCTGCGCGATGGCCAGACCAAGGCCCGTGCCGCCTTTACTCACCCCGCCTTGGAAGGGACGGAACAGGTTATCCAGCGCCTTTTTCGGCAAACCCGGCCCTGTGTCGCTGACCAGAATCACCCAATGATCCTCATGTTCTTGGGCTGCGACGCTGATCTCCCCTCCTTCGCCGGACTGCATCACCGCCTGACGGGCGTTGCGCACCAGATTAGCCAGCACCCGGTAAATCTGTTCGCTGTCCGCGCGGATCTGCAGGGTGGAGGGGATGTCTTCGGCAAAACTGAGGTCATGTTCCCCAGCGGACAGGCGTTCGCTGTCAATCACATCGCTGACCAGATCGGCCAGAACCACCCGTTCCAATCGCGGCGCCGGCTCTTCTGCCTTGCCAAAGGCCAGGGTTGCCTCACACAGGTGCACCGCGCGGGTGATGGAGTTGACCAGTTTCGGCGCCATGCGTTTCACACCGGGATCCTGCGACATTTCAATCCGGTCGGTAAACAGCTGGGCGGAGGTCAGCATGTTGCGCAGGTCATGGCTGACCTTGGCCACTGCACCGCCCAGCTGCGCCAGACGTTCCTTCTGTTTCAGGGATCCGGTCAGCTGCACCTGCATGGTTTCCAGCGCTTCTTCGGCTTCGCGCAGTTCTCGCAGGCCAGATTCGGGTTTGATGATGCGGCGGGCATCCTCGGGATCGCGGGCATAGGCCTGCATGTGGCGCACCACACCTTTGATCGGCCGCACCAGGAGGGCCTGCACCGCAAGGAACAGCAGGAACGCAGTCACAACCGAGATCACCGCCGAAAGGATCAGGATCCGCAGGCCGTAATCGATCATCGCATCGCGCAACTCGCTGGTTTCCATCGTGACCTCAATCAGCAGCCCGGCCTCACGCACCGGGTTGCCGATCACCCGGATCACCTTGGGATCAGGATCAAACAACCGCGCCATTGCATCACGGATCAATTGAAAGGCGGTTGCGCCGCGCAGGTCAAAACTGTCCGAGATCTGCTGCGGCATCGGAGCGGACAGAATCAACTGCCGCGCCTCATCGCGGCGCAGAACAACGTTGAAGACTTCCGCGTTGCGCAGCAGCTCCTCCTCCAGATCGGGGGAGATCATGTCATCCGCCAGCAGCGCGAGCGAGGCGATCTGCGCCCGTTCCAGACGTGACAACAGATAATCTTCGCGGAAACGCGCGATCGACGGCACGAAGATCAGGATCTCTGCCAGCATCACAAAAATGATAGTCAGGATCAGAAACCGGCCGGACAGCGAATTCAGCATGGGCGCTCCGTTCAGGGGCTTGGGGTCATGGCAGGTAGCGCTGCACCAGCCGCACTACCTTTTTCACACGAAGGTTATCAAACAGTTTCGGTGAGAAATAGGCACCCGCGGCCCGCTTGTTAACCTCTGCAATCGTCGGATAGGGCGCAATCATTGCACTTATCCCCGACATTTTCACTTTGTTCACAATGGCAAGAGACCAGGTCGCGATCAACTCCCCTGCCTGATGCCCCACAATAGAGGCGCCCACCGGCCGTCCTTTGACCACCATCACCTTGATCAACCCGGTGGTCCGCCGCGTCGCTATGGCGCGGTCATTGTGGGCGTATTCAAAGCGCGCCACCTCTAGCTTGTCGCCATGGATCTGGCGCGCCTGTTCCTCGGTCAGGCCCACCTGTGCAATCTCGGGATCGGTGTAGGTGGCCCAGGGGATATGGGCGGTCATTTCTTTGGCGGGCAGCCCGAAGAGCGCCTGACGGATAATCAGCCCGGCGTGGTAGCCGGCCACATGGGTGAACTGCATGCCCCCCGCTACATCGCCGATGGCAAACACCTTGCGATCTGAGGTGCGCAGACTCTCGTCCACGGTGATGCCTTTACCGGTGTGGGCAATACCGCCTTTGTTCAGATCCAGCGCGTCGATGTTGGGTTTGCGCCCCACGGCCATCAGCAGATGCGTGCCCTGCACCCGGCCCTTGGGGGTTTCCACAGCGATATTGCCCGCCTGCCCCACAATTTCCTGCGCCGGTGCGTCTTCCAGAATCTCCACCCCTTCGGCGCGCAGGTTTTCCAGCGCAATGGCGGCCAGTTCGGGATCGTCTTTGCCAAGCGCCTGCATCGCCTCGATGACGGTGACTTTGCAGCCCAGCCGGACGTGGGCCTGCGCCATTTCCATACCGATGGGGCCACCACCAATGATGATCAGATGAGCGGGCTTTTCGCACAGCTCAAACAGCGTTTCATTGGTGAAGAACGGCACATCCTGCAGGCCCTTGATCGGCGGCACCAGGGGGGATGATCCGGTGGCGATCACAATGCGGCGCGCGGAGATGATATCCTCACCCGCCTGCACCTCGCGCGGCGCGATGAACCGGCCAAACTCGCGGATCACACGCACGCCGAACCCTTCGAACCGTTCCTGGCTGTCGACCGGGGCGATTTGGTCGATCACCTGCATCACGTGATCTTTGGCGGCGGCATAGTCGATCTCAGGCGCGACCGGGGTGATTCCCATTGCAGCCCCTGCGCCCATCGCATGGGCCGCATGGCCCGCGGCCAGCAACGCCTTGGAGGGGACACAGCCATAGTTCAGGCAGTCACCGCCCATCTTGTGGCCTTCCAGCAGGGTCACATCGGCCCCCATCTGCGAGGCCCCCGCCGCAACAGACAAGCCACCAGAGCCGGCCCCGATGACCAGCAGATCCGTCTTAATCTCAGCCATGATCAGAGCCCTTTCTGGCCGCGCAGGGCCTTGATGACGATCGGCAGTGCAGCCAGCGCACAAAGCCCAAGGATAGGCAGCAGAATGGCCGGTTCAAAGATCACCGCCAAGTCTGGTGTTTCGCCGCGCGCAAACACTTCGCCCAATCCGGCCCCAACCGAGGTAAAGACCAAGCCACCGGGGATGATGCCCAAAAAGGTTGAGATCATGAAGCGGTTGAGCGGCACGCCAACAAGCGCGGGCACCAGATTGGCCACAAAGAAGGGCACCGCCGGCACCAGACGGATCAGAAACAGCATCGACCATTGGTTTTCATCAATGCCCTCTTTGATCTTCTTCACGGCGCCATGGCCCGCATCCATCTTAGCAGCCAGCCGTTCGCCCAGGCCCCAACGCGCCGCCAGGAATATGGCCGAAGCCCCCAGCGTTGCCGCCGTGACGTTGAACAGGGCGCCGGGGAAGACACCAAACAGGAAGCCACCGGTCAGCGTGGCAATCAGCGCCCCGGGCAATGAAAAGGCGACGATCCCCACATAAAGCGCGATGAACACCACAGCGCTCAGCAGATAGTAGGCATCGCGGAACTCGATCAGCATCTGCCGGTTCGACGCCAGCGCCTCAAAGCTGAAGACATCACGCAGATAGATCCCGCCCAGTACCGCTGCCGTCGCGATCACTGCCAAAGGCAGGTAGCGCATCAGCCCGGATTTGCTGTCTGCCTTAGCCGGCGCCGCCGCCGAGCGAGGTTGAGGAGGGAGGGAATCGTTTGTCATCACCATAGGCACCACATGTCTTGTTCCCCACCAAGATGAAGATCTGGGGACTTTTTTGACAGATCTCTCACAGCTGCCTCACGCTGGCTTGATCTCAGGTGACACTCTGAGGCAGAAAACAGGGCGATTTTCCGGGCTTTGTAACACAAACCCCGATCCCACGCTCAAAGTTGCAGCATTTTTGTTGCAAAACCCTATTTGGGCATTTGACTATTGCCGAAATCCGCCCTAAGGACGGGCCTCGGATTATATATCGGGCCGTAGCGATTCCGCTTGTCTGGCCCTTAGACAAGATGGAGACGGAGCGATGAAACGCACCTACCAGCCCTCGAACCTGGTTCGCAAACGCCGCCACGGCTTCCGTGCGCGCATGGCCACCAAAGCAGGCCGTAAGATTCTGAATGCACGTCGCGCACGTGGCCGCAAGTCGCTGAGCGCATAAGCTCAGCCACTTATCGGACAGATGACACCGCCGGAGGCCCCCATGACAGGCGCAATAGCCGACATGGGGAATAGCCCCCCGGCGGTTTCTGTTTGTGTGACGGTTCTGAAGAACCGGTCAGACTTCCTGCGCGCCGCCAAGGCGCGGCGACAGGGCACGGGCGGCATGATGGTGCAGGCCCGCAAACGACAGGCCGATGAACCCGCAACAGGGATTCGCGTCGGCTTCACCTGTTCCAAAAAGGTTGGCAATGCCGTTGCCCGCAACCGCGCCAAACGGCGGATGCGCGAGGCCGCGCGCCTGGTGCTGCCTCACCACGGCCTGCCCGGATATGACTATGTGCTGATCGGTCGCGCCGATGCGACCGCCGCGCGCCCCTTTGAACAGCTGCAGGGTGACCTTATCTATGCGTTGAAACGGCTGCATCAGCCGCCCCGCCCCAGCAAGGAGGGTGACAAGGGCCGCAAAGCGCCACACCGCAAGGATCCTAAGGACCAGACCTAAGCAGATGAGCCCGCTTGCCCATATCGCTGCCCTGCCCGTTCGGTTTTACCGGCTGGTGTTCAGCCCCTGGGTCGGCTTCAACTGCCGCTATCAGCCGACCTGTTCCGCCTATGCGCTGGAAGCTCTGGAAAAACACGGTGCGATCAAAGGCTCCTGGCTGACCCTGCGCCGTATTGGCCGCTGCCATCCCTGGGGCGGTGACGGCTATGATCCGGTGCCCGGTGCCGAGGGCAGCGGCGGATCCTGCGGATGCCACAGCGCACCGCAGAACGACAAAGCCTCCAAAGACACGGGCGAGTGACCGTAAAACCACACAACCCAGCCCTTGGCTGCGGGTAAGGTTTTCCGGGCTTTGGAAATGGCACCGACTACGGTATCCCCACCGCAGGTCCAACAATCAGCAAGGAGGGCGACCATGAATATCTCTGTTTCAAACGCACTCTTCGGCTGGACCTGCTATGGCAATGTGGCGCTGTTTCGCCGTCAAAAGCTGGCTCTGATCTAAGATCCCGCTTCGCCATTCCTGATCCTTTGCCGGATCTCTCACCTTCGAAATCTACCGTCTGAGCTTTGCCCCAGCCCCTGTGCTGATCCGCTGCCTTACCGTCGATTTCGACCCTCACATCCACTTAACCAAGGGACCGGTCATCACCGACCGGTAAGACATATGACCCGTTTGGAAACCACAGCGGCCGGACTGCGGCCGAATCTTATCCTGGAAGAACTGATCGCCCGCCACGGGCTGATCGCGGTGCTGCGCGCGCTGTTCAGCGCCAACCTGCGCCACCGGCGTCGCCGCCATGACGAAGCTGCGCTGTCGGATCACCTGCGTCGTGACATGGGCTTGCCGACACTTGCCCCCCCACCGAGACGCATGCGGTAACGCAGCGGGCGCTGAGACACCTCCCGCTGGGAGTGCCTCAGCGCCCGCCCCCACCGCGCAATTTCCGCGTTGGTAAATTATTTCGCAAATAGAGGCATAAAGGTCTTGAGCTAAAGTGCACTTTAGCTTTTATCACCCTTGGCAGATGACACTGACCAAGGAGAAAGCTCATGTCACTTGCCTTGCCTCAACACCCCATCTCACGCCAACGGTCGCGTGCCCGGCTAACCGCCGCCATCACCCAGCTGATTGAACGCCATGGCCGCTGGCGCGTGTTACGCGCGATTCTGTTGGTGCCCGATCTGCGCCGGGTCGATCGCCTGCGGCGGGGGGATCTGTCAGAGCATCTGCGCCGCGATATGGGGCTTGCCCCCGAGGCGCCTGATCACCGCGACGTGCTGCGGTAACATTGCCATGAACCTCAACCAAGTGACCCTGCCGGTGATCGATTTCGACACCTCCGTCACCTTTTATCAACGCCTCGGGCTGACGCTGATCGTTTCTGCCCGTGGCGAATACGCTCGGTTCGAACTCCCCGAAGGCCACGCAACCCTGTCGCTGCATCTGTCTGAAACCGCACCGCAGAATGGCCCCGCGCTATATTTCGAGGTGGCAGATCTGGATGCGCGCTATCAGGAGTTACTGGCAAAAGGCATCGCGTTTGAGCATCCGCCAATGGATCAGCCCTGGCTCTGGCGGGAAGCATGGCTTGTGGATCCTTCGGGCCATCGCCTCTGCCTTTATTACGCAGGCAAAAACCGACGCTTCCCACCATGGCGCCTCACCGGATAGACCGGTCACTTAAGCCGATCAGCGCTTTTCAAAGAAGATGATCACCTCCCCCAATGTGACGCCAAACCGGCTCATGTAGGCGCGGTTCAGAAGCCGCCCATCCTCGAGGAGCCACATCCAATCATCAAAATCGACCCGCAGCGTATCCCCCTCTGGCAGCGGCAGATCGATCTGGTAACGCCAGTTGAACGTATCGCCCCGCTCCTCCCCGGTTGCGACGCCCTGCACGCCCGCTGCCGTGCCCTGCCAGCTGTCTGGCCCGGTTTTGACAAGGGACCAGATCCGCTCTTCCTTGCTGCCATCGGCATAGGTGAAATCCTCAACCAGGGTCAGGACTTCACCATTCCAAGTGCCATCAATCACCACCTCAAAGCGCCGCCGCACCGTGCCAAAGCGATCATTGAACTGACCGTAGGCCACCGTGCGGCCATCAAAATACTCTTCAAGATTCAGCGCCTTATCGCTGAGTTTTGGATCCTCAAGGCTGGGTTTGCCGCAGGCGCTTAGGGCCAGGCCCAGCACCAGACCCAAGGCAAGCAGGGCAAATGCACGCATTAAATTCTCCTCTTTCCCTTGATACGCACCAGTGCCGCATTCGGATGACCGCGTGGGGCGCATTCGGTCAGAAACCGCGTTTTTTCCTTGGCAAAACGCCCGTCACCGGCTAGGGCGCGGCATGCTTGATACTGATCTGGACGATATCCACCCGCTCTTTGCCGGCGCCCCTTCGACGACCGAGTTCAAAAAGCTGCGCAAACGCATCGTGCGTCAAACGCGTGAGGCGATTGAGCAATACGGCATGATCGAACGCGGCAGCCGCTGGCTGGTCTGCCTGTCCGGCGGCAAGGACAGTTACACGCTGCTGGCGGTGCTTTATGAGCTGAAATGGCGCGGCCTGCTGCCGGTGGACCTGCTGGCCTGCAATCTGGATCAGGGTCAACCGGGGTTTCCCTCAACCGTGCTGCCCAAGTTCCTCGAAGATATGGGTGTGCCGCATCGGGTGGAGTATCAGGACACCTATAGTGTGGTGAAAGAGAAGGTTCCCGCCGGCCGCACCTATTGCGCGCTCTGTTCGCGCCTGCGTCGCGGCAACCTCTATCGCATTGCCCGCGAAGAGGGCTGTTCAGCCGTGGTGCTGGGCCATCACCGCGATGACATTCTGGAAACCTTCTTTATGAACCTGTTCCATGGCGGCCGTCTGGCCACCATGCCGCCCAAACTGGTCAACGAAGAAGGCGATCTGTTTGTGTACCGCCCGCTGGCCCATGTGGCCGAAGCGGATTGTGAGAAGTTCGCCAAATCGCTGAACTATCCGATCATCCCTTGTGATCTGTGCGGGTCGCAGGATGGTCTGCAGCGCCAGCAGGTGAAACAAATTCTGGATCAATGGGAAAAGAACAGCCCCGGCCGGCGCCAGGTTATGTTCCGCGCCCTGACCAATGTGCGGCCCAGCCATATGCTGGACCCGAAACTGTTCGATTTTGCAGGGCTCGCGCTGGGGAATGCTAAAATTGATCAGATTTCTGAGGATATTCCCAAGCTGCGTTAACCTGCCCTTGATCATTTCGCCTTCAAGCTGTCACCACTGACAACAAGAGGGCAAGATGATGCGGCTGTTTTCCCCCGCGATGGTCCAGTTGCGGCAGGCGCTGCGTGCGCTGGTCGCTGGTCCGCAGGCTTTGGCCTTCCTCCCTGCCTTGGTGCTGGCTGCGTTTTGGATCGGTGGTGAGGGCTGGCTGGTGGCCGTTGCACTGGGGCTGCCGGCGGTGATGGCGCTCAATGGCGGGCTGCCGCTGAACAGCGGCACTGCGCCAGACAAACGGCAGGCCCTGGGTCTGGAGGAGACGCTGGACCAGCATCTGCTGCACTGTGACAGCCGCAAGCAGCGCTGTGGCCTTTACCTGCTGTCGATCGATTCCTTTCATCAGTTAAACACCCATCACGGCCTGTCCGCCGCCGAACGGATTGAGGCCTGGGTTGGCCACCGCCTGAGCCAAACATTACGCCCCGGTGACCGGCTGCTGCCGCAAGGGGACGGGCGGTTTGCCATTGTGCTGGCCCCCGTTGCAAAGCTGGACCTAGAAAGCGCCATCCAACTGGCCCGCCGGCTGCAGACCGCGGTGGAGGAACCCGTCGCGCTGGATGGGGCCACGCTGTACCTCAGCTGTTGCATCGGCTTTGTGCTGGACCGTCAACTGACCATGCCCTACGGCCCCCCGATGATTGAGGCCGCCCAGGCCGCGCTGGATGAGGCGATGCACAATGCGCCCGCCGCCATCCGGGCCTATGCCCCCGGGATGACCAGCCGCACTCACCGCCATGCAGATCAGGTGAATGAGCTGATCGAAGCCTTGGAAAACGGTGCAATCCACCCGTGGTTCCAACCGCAAATATCCACCGACACCGGCGCCCTCAGCGGGATGGAGGCTTTGGCCCGCTGGAAACAGGGCACCCATACGGTGCCGCCGTCGGATTTCCTGCCTCTAATGGAAGAAAACGGTCTGATGGAACGTCTGGGCGATGTGATGCTGACCCGCAGCCTAATGGCGCTGGCCTCCTGGGATGAGGCCGGGGTGATCGTGCCTTGTGTCGGGGTAAACTTTTCCACCGCAGAACTGCGCAATCCCAAACTTGTCGACAAGGTGGTGTGGACCCTGGATCGTTTCAACCTGCAGCCTGAGCGTCTGGCAGTTGAGATACTGGAAAGTGTCGTCGCCTCGTCCCCCGATGATGTAGTGGTGCAAAACGTGGCCCGGCTGTCCAATCTGGGCTGCGCCATCGATCTGGATGATTTTGGCACCGGCAATGCCTCCATCACCGCCTTGCGCCGGTTTGACGTCAACCGGATCAAGATCGACCGATCCTTCGTCACCAACCTTGATCGCGACCCCAGCCAGCAACGCATGGTGGCCGCGATCCTGTCTATGGCTGAACAGCTGGATCTGGACAGCCTGGCCGAAGGGGTGGAAACCCCCGGCGAACATTCGATGCTGGCGCAACTGGGCTGCCGGCATGTGCAGGGCTTTGGTCTGGCCCGTCCGATGCCGGCGGCCAAGGCGCAGGAATGGCTGCGCAACTACGAACGTCAGGACAAGCCAATGCCCAGCCTAACCCCCAAGATTGACCGCCAGATCGACCGCAACACCGGCTGAGCCCAGCAAAACAGCGCGTATCACACGCCGAAAGGGGGAATCCGCTTGACCTTTGGGGCCGCACTCTGTTGAACCAGCGGCTAAGAATTCCAAGGACAGGCACGCACTCCCGATGGACGATCAGAATAAAAACCTTCTTTTGGCAACTGGCCTCAGCTTTGCCGTCATCCTGGTTTGGTTCCTTATGTTCCCCCCGCCGGAACAAACCGCAACCGACCCGAACGCGACTGAAGTGACCGCAGAGGTCACAGCACCCGTTGCCGATCCGGCCGTTGCGGACACCGGCGCCGTCGCCAATGCGGCGATCACCGAAGACGCCGCGCGTCTGATGATCGACACCCCGCGCGTCAGCGGCTCGATCTCGCTGATGGGGGGCCGTGTGGATGAGCTGTCGCTGAAAGACTACCGCGAAACGCAGGACGAAGACTCCGACATCGTCACCATGCTGTCGCCGCTGAACTCAGCAAACCCCTATTACACGCTGTTCGGCTGGGCCCCGGGCCAGGGCCTGAGCATCGATCAGGTGCCGGGTGCCAACACCATCTGGTCGGTCACCGGCAATCAGACGCTGACCCCGGACGCCCCGGTCACCCTGACCTGGGACAATGGGGCCGGCCTGACCTTCCGTCGTGAGATGTCGATTGATGAGAACTACATGTTCTCCATCAGCCAGAGCGTCGAAAACACCGGTGGCGCCACCGTATCACTGGCGCCTTACGGCGTGATCGCCCGCCATGGGGAGCCGGCAGACCTGAAGAACTTCTTCATTCTGCACGAAGGTCTGATCGCGATGACCGACGGTGAACTGTCGGAGGTGGATTACGACGACGTTGCAGATCTGGGTTATGACGCCAGCCAGGGCGCCCGCGCCGAGGTGACCCAGGTTTCGGAAACCGGCTGGACAGGCTTCACCGATCACTACTGGATGTCGACCCTGATCCCCGAAGGCCCGTTCAAATCGGTGCGCAAATATGTGGATCAGCTGGACGTCTACCAGACCGAAGCGGTGCAGCCGACCCAGACGCTGGCCCCCGGTGAAACCATCACTGCTGACACCCGTCTGTTTGCGGGCGCCAAGGAATGGGAAGCGATCCGCACCTATGAGAACGATGAAAACGTGCCCGGGTTCCTCGATTCGATTGACTGGGGCTGGTTCTTCTTCTTCACCAAACCGATCTTCTGGCTGCTGCACACGCTAAACGCCATGATCGGCAACATGGGCTGGGCCATCATCGGCCTGACCGTGGTGATCAAGATGCTTGTCTTCCCGCTGGCCTACAAATCCTACGCTTCGATGGCGAAGATGAAGGAACTGCAGCCGCAGATGGAAGAGCTGAAAAAGGCGGCCGGCGACGACCGTCAGAAGATGCAGCAGGGCATGATGGAGCTTTACAAGAAGGAAAAGGTGAACCCCGCCGCGGGCTGTCTGCCGATCCTGATCCAGATCCCGATCTTCTTCTCGCTCTACAAGGTGATCTTCGTCACGCTGGAACTGCGCCACGCGCCCTGGGCCGGCTGGATCACTGACCTGTCGGCACCGGATCCCAGCTCGATCCTGAACCTCTTTGGCCTCCTGGCCTTCACCCCGCCGGAACCCGGTTCGCTGCTGGCGATCATCTCGCTGGGTGTTCTGCCGATCCTTCTGGGTGTGTCGATGTGGCTGCAGCAGAAGCTGAACCCGGCGCCCACCGATCCGACCCAGCAGATGATCTTTGCCTGGATGCCGTGGGTCTTCATGTTCATGCTGGGCGGCTTTGCCTCGGGTCTGGTGCTTTACTGGATCACCAACAACATGATTACCTTTACGCAGCAGTATCTGATCATGCGCTCGCACGGGTATAAGCCGGATGTCTTCGGCAACATCAAGTCGAGCTTCAAACGTAAGGAGAAGGCAAAAGAATGAGCGTAACCGTCGCGAATCTTTGGCGGCACCCGATCAAAGGCATCGGGGCCGAGCCTCTCTCCAAGGTCCGTCTCTCACGAGGCGGGCCTGTTCCGTTTGACCGGGCTTATGCGGTGCTGACCGGCACGGCTGAGGACACTGGCGCATGGCAGAAATGCCGCAACTTTGCCCGGGGCTGTTTTGGGCCCGAGCTGATGGCGGTGACCGCGCGCACCGAGGGCGATCAGATCACCCTGAGCCATCCGAAACTGGCAGACCTGACGGTGAACCCCGATCAGGACGGCGCCAAGGTGGTGGAATGGATCACCCCGATCTACCCTGAGGCCCGCCCGGCGCCGCATACGCTGATCAAGGCCCCTGCGGGTGGCATGGCGGATGCGGATTTTTCGGCTGTGGCGATTCTGTCAAACAGCTCGCTTGCGGATCTGGGTCAGACCCTGGGCGCGGAGCTGGATCAACGCCGTTTCCGCGGTAACCTGTGGCTTGATGGCCTGGCCCCATGGGCCGAGTTGGATCTGGTCGGCCGTGAGCTGCAGATCGGCGCGGTGCGTCTGAAAGTCATCGACCGGATTGAGCGCTGCCGCGCAACTGAAACCAACCCTGAAACCGGCGCGCGCGATCAGAATACGCTGAAAGCGATCCGCGAAACCCAGGGTCACACTGATTTCGGCATCCGCGCCGAGGTCCTGAATGACGGTGAGATCGCCCTTGGCGACCACCTTGAGGTACTGTGATGCTACTCCCCTTCCCGCTGGCCGAAGAGCCGGATCAAGCCACCCGCGAAAAAGGTCGCCTGCTGTTTGCTGGTGAAACCGACTTCGTCAAAGGTGTGGTCGCCATGGATGGCCTGCCCCCGGCGGACCGGATTGAGGTCTGCTTTGCCGGCCGTTCCAACGTGGGCAAATCCAGCCTGATCAACGCGCTGACGGGGCGCAAAGGTCTGGCGCGTGCCTCCAACACGCCGGGCCGCACGCAGGAGATTAACTTCTTTACCGCAGGTGAAGAGCACTATCTGGTCGACCTGCCCGGCTATGGCTTTGCAAATGCCCCGTTGGCAGTGGTCGAAAAATGGCAGCGCCTGCTGAAACGCTACCTGTCAGGCCGGCAAAACCTGCGCCGGGCCTTTGTGCTGGTGGATCATCGCCACGGGGTCAAACCGGTGGACGAAGAGATCATGAGCCTGCTGGACAGCTCGGCCGTGACGTTTCAATGCGTGCTAACCAAAGAGGACAAAGTGAAGGCCAAAGACCGCGAGCGGATCCTTGATCAGGTGCGTGAGAAACTGTCGAAACACCCCGCCGCCTTTCCTGAGCTGATCGTGACTTCCTCAGAAAAGGGTGACGGCATCGAAACCCTGCGCAGCACAATCGCAACGCTGGTTTAAACAATAAGGACGGCGGCCTTAGACGTGCTGGCCGCCGTTCACCTCAATCTCAGTGCCTGAGATGTAAGAAGACGCCTCGGTGCAGAGGAAGTAGATGGTGTTTGCCACCTCTTCGGTCTGCCCCAGACGGCGCAGCGGAATATCCTCAATCAGTTTTTCCGTTCCCGGGCTCAGGATTGCGGTTTCAATCTCACCCGGGGCAATTGCATTGACGCGAACCCCCATCGGCCCGAAATCATTTGCCATTTCGCGGGTCAGCGCCGTCAGCGCCGCCTTGGACGTGGCATAGGCCGCCCCGGCAAAGGGGTGCACCCGGTAGCCCGCGATGGAGGTCACATTGACCACCGCGCCTTTGGCCGCGGCCAGTTCTTCCCGCAGGCCCCGCGCCAGCACGACGGAGGAGAAGAAATTCACATGGAACACCTGCCCCCAAGTCATCAGATCGGTGTCGATGGTGTTCAACCGGCCGCCGTCTGGCCCTTTGGGTGAGATTCCGGCGTTGTTGACAAGCGCGTCCAGCTTGCCGTCCAGACGATCGCGGATCTCTTCCACCTTGTTGATGGTATCCGTCGGATCCGACAGATCGATCTGAATGTGGTTTTCCTCACCGCCGCCCCAGGGGCATTCCGCGGGGAACGGCGCCCGGGAACAGGTCATCACCCGCCAGCCTGCCTTGTTAAACCGGCGCACCGTGGCATGGCCAATGCCGCGGCTGGCCCCCGTCAGCAGCAGGGTTTTGCGTCTGTCACTGCTTTTTCCACTCATCCGGGCCACTCCTTGCTCTGTCCCATATGCGCGCGCGCCGACAGTAGCAGCCTAGCATGGGGGCGCAACCGCTTGAACGGTCTTGGCAGCGCGCGGCGAAGCCGCTAACACGAGGGGGTTTATAAAAAGATACCAGATCACAATGAAGAAGCAGAACATGAACCGCGATTGGATTGCCACGGCCCGGACACTGTCCGAGGCGCTTCCTTATCTGCAGCGCTTCACCGGCGCTGTGGTTGTCGTGAAATTTGGCGGCAACGCCATGGGCAATGATGAGGCGATGGCCGAATTTGCCCGTGACATGGTTCTGATGCGACAAGTCGGCGTGAACCCGGTGGTGGTCCACGGTGGCGGCCCGATGATCAATGAGATGCTGGGCAAGCTGAACATCGAAAGCGACTGGGTGCGTGGCAAGCGGGTCACCGACAAAGCCACGGTCGAAGTGGTGGAAATGGTGCTGGCAGGCATGGTCAACAAACGGATTGTTCAGGCTATCAACCACGAAGGGGGGCGCGGCATCGGGATTTCCGGCAAAGATGACGGTCTAATGATCTGTGACGCTGATGATCCGGAACTGGGTTTTGTCGGTCGCCCGAGCGAGATGAACGTGCAGGTGGTGCGCGATCTGTGTGAAGCCGGCATGATCCCGGTGATTGCCCCCATCGGCGCAGGCCGCGAAGGCAATGAAACCTATAACGTCAACGGTGACACGGCCGCTGGCGCCATCGCCGGTGCGCTAAAGGCCGATCGCCTGCTGCTGCTGACCGATGTGGCCGGTGTCAAAGGCGCCGATGGTGAGGTGGTGACACAGCTCAGCACCCAACAGGTGCGCGACATGATCGCCGATGGCACGATTGCCGGCGGCATGATCCCGAAAACCGAAACCGCGCTGAAAGCGGTGGAGGATGGCGTGCGCGCCGTTGTCATTCAGGATGGCCGTGTCGCCAATGCCTGCCTGCTGGAGCTGTTCACAGAACACGGCGCCGGATCGATGATCCGCAATGATGACCCGGAGGACGGGTGAGCCGTTGGGATGAGATAGCAGATGCCGCCTCCGGGCGACATTTGTCTGTCATGGGGGCGTTGCACCCCGAGGATTTGGACGGCCTAAAGACCGTGGTCATGCTGGGCCCGCAGGAGCCCGGGTTCTGGGCCATGTTCACCGAAACACCCGAGTATCGTGATGGTGCTGCCGACCCAATGGACCGCTGGTCAGACCGGGTGATCGGTGATCTGGCACGCGACCTGGGGGCGGCGGCGCTATTCCCCTTTGGCGGGCCGCCGTTTCAGCCCTTCATCCGTTGGGCCACAGAAACCGGGCGGGCCTGGTCCTCGCCGGTTGGGCTGTTGGTGCATGATCAGGCGGGGCTACTGGTGTCATATCGCGGTGCCTTGGGCTTTGCCGAACGGCTGGAGATCCCCGCCCGTCCCAGCCCTCCCTGTGACCTCTGCGCCTTGCAACCCTGCCAGACCGCCTGCCCTATCGGCGCGCTGGGGCCACAGGGCTATGATGTGGCGGCCTGCAAAAGCCACCTCAACAGCCCCGAAGGGGCGGCGTGCATGCAGGGCTGTCTGGTGCGGCGATCTTGTCCCACCAGCCAGTCCTATGGCAGGCTGCCTGAACACAGCCATTTCCATATGAAAGCCTTTCGATGAGCCTGAAATTGATCCTGATGCGCCACGCCAAATCTGATTGGAACGACCCGTTGCAATCCGATCATGAGCGGGGGTTGAACCCACGCGGTCAGGCCTCAGCCAAGGCCTTGGGCGACTGGCTGCGCGGCAACGGGTATCTGCCGGATCTGCTGCTGTCTTCTGACGCGACGCGCACGCGGGAAACATGGGCAGGTCTGGTGCTGGAGGCTGAGGAAAGGTTTCTGCGCGGGCTATATCTGGCGCCGTCGATTGCCATGTTGGAGGTGCTGAAACAGGCTGGTGATGCGGCAACCGTACTGATGCTAGGCCACAATCCTGGGATCGCAGATTTTGCCGACACACTGGCCGCCGGCCACCCGGGGGATGCGGATTTTGACCGCTATCCCACCTGCGCCACAACCGTTTATCAATTTGAGGCTGACAGCTGGTCAGAGGTTGGCCCTGGGATGGGCCAAATCCTCAATTTCACGATCCCACGCCGATTGACCTGATCGCTTAGGCGCGCGCGGGTTTCGGCTGTTTGGGGCGCGCCCCAACATTGCCAGCCCAGACAGATCCCAGCACAATCAGCGCACCAAGGCTTTGCAGCGGGCTCAGCCCCTGCCCAAGCACCAGCCAGCCCAGCATCACCGCGCTCAGCGGGCTGAGGAAGCCCAGACCGGTGATCGCTTCCGGGCCCAAACGGGCAATGCCGCGGAACCACAGGTAATAGGTCAGTGCAGCGCCGATCAGCCCCAGCCAGACCAGGCCTGCCAAGGCCTTCGCATCCGGTACCGGAAAAGCGGGTTCAAAGATCAGCGCTAGTGGCACCAGCAGCAGCCCCCCTGCGGTCAACTGCCAGGCGGTGAAGGTCAGTGGCGGCACCGGTGGTTGCCACTTGCGGGTCAGCACCACACCCAGCGCCATCGATCCGGCGCCCCCCAGCGCGGCCAGCACGCCCAGGGTGTTCAACCGGGCATCCGGCCCAAGGATCAGGAGCGCTACCCCAAGGATCCCGGTCAGCGCGGCGGTCAGGGACAACGGCGACAGCGCAGCGCCTAGCAACCGATGCGCCAACAGCAACACGATCAACGGCTGGATCGCACCAAGCGTGGCGGCCACCCCGCCCGGCAGCTGATAGGCGGCCACAAACAAGGCCGCCCAGAACAGAGTGAAGTTCAGCGCCCCCAGAATGAACAGACGGCCCAGCCAGGCCACGGGCGGCAGCTGGCGCACCAGCACCAGTAGCAACAGCCCCGCAGGCAATGCCCGCAGTGCCGCCACCGTCAGCGGGTAGCCATCCGGCAGCAATTCAGTGGTGACAATATAGCTGCTGCCCCAGATCGCCGGGGCCAGAGCAGTGAGCATCAAATCAGTTTTACGGGTCATCGGACAATTCCTATCCTTTTATCTTGACGTCAAGATATTCGCATTTAGCTTGACGTCAAGATAGTTTGCTGAAAATCTGCTAACCATGGATCACGTCGACAGAATTTTGGCGCAATGGGCCGCCGAACGCCCCGACCTGCAGCTGCTGCCCATGGCTCTTGTCGGCCGCAACAAGCGACTCGCCCAGGCTTTGGGGCATGGGATGGAAACCGTGTTCAAGGCACATGGGCTCAACTCAGCCAGCTTTGATGTGCTGGCCACTCTGCGGCGTTCCGGTGCGCCCTACGCGCTGACCCCGTCGGAACTGATAGACTGGACGATGGTCACCTCAGGCACGATGACCAACCGGCTGGACCGTTTGGAGGCACAGGGCCTGATCGAACGGGTGAAATCCGCGACTGACGCGCGCAGCGTGACCGTGCAGCTGACCGATGCCGGGTTCCAGCTGATTGAGGGTTGTGTCAGCGAACATGTCGCCAATCAGCACCGTCTGACAGCGGGGCTAACCGCCGACGAACAGGCGGAGCTGTCGCGACTGCTGGGCAAATTGCTGGCAGGTGTGGAAAAAGCTCAGAGCTTGGACTGAAAGCTCATCTGCAAACCACCGGGCAGCGTCAGGAAATAGATCCGCTCACCATGGGCATCCATCGGGCCCTGCGGCTCCAGCCCGTTTTGGCGGGCCTCTGCAGCCATCGCATCTGCATCATCGACAACAAGCTGCAGCATGGTGCCTGCCGGCATCTCATCGCTGGCATGCCAGAACTCAGCCCAGCTTTTTTCGTCATCTGTTGGGAATATCGTGCCCGGAAACCCCTCCGCCTCGGGGAAGTGTTTCGGGGAAAGGCCAAGGCCCCGGAGGGCCTTGGCAATGCCCTCGGCCTCAGCTTCTGGTGCCACATGGGCGAAGCGGAGGCCGAGCAAAGCCATCTTAGTGCCCCAGGATCTGGCTGAGGAACAGTTTGGTCCGATCGCTCTTCGGGTTGTTGAAGAACTCTTCCGGCTCGTTCTGTTCCACGATCTGGCCCTGGTCCATGAAGATCACGCGGTTGGCCACCTGACGGGCGAAGCCCATCTCGTGGGTCACGCAGAGCATGGTCATGCCCTCTTCGGCCAGTTCGATCATGGTGTCGAGCACCTCTTTGATCATCTCTGGGTCAAGCGCCGAGGTGGGTTCGTCAAACAGCATGATGCGCGGCTTCATGCAGAGCGAGCGGGCAATCGCCACACGCTGCTGCTGACCACCGGACAGCTGGCCCGGGTACTTGTTGGCCTGATCCGGGATTTTCACCTTCTCAAGGAAGTACATCGCCGTCTCAATCGCCTCTTTACGGGGCGTCTTGCGCACCCAGATCGGGGCGAGGGTCAGGTTTTCCAGAATGGTCAGGTGCGGGAACAGGTTGAAGTGCTGGAAGCACATGCCAACTTCGGACCGGATCTTATCGATGTTTTTCAGATCCGAGGTCAGCTCAGTCCCGTCAACGATGATCCGCCCCGCCTGGTGTTCTTCCAGACGGTTGATGCAGCGAATCAGGGTCGATTTACCGGAGCCCGAGGGGCCAGCGATAACGATACGCTCGCCCTGGTTTACGGTCAGGTTGATGTCGCGCAGAACGTGGAACGCACCGTACCACTTGTTCATGTTCGAGATTTCAATCGCAACCTCATCCGAGACTTGCATCTTGGAGCGGTCGATATCGCGGTCTACAGCAAGATCAGACATATCATGATCTCCTTAGTGATGGTCAGTTCTGAGCTTGCGCTCAAGATACATGGAGTAGCGGGACATGGAGAAACAGAAGATGAAGAACAGCACAGCAATGAAGCCGTAGAGTTCCCAGACAATCCCGTTCCAATTGGAGTCCGCGCGGATGGCGTTGGTCAGGTTCAGCGGGTCAAACAGGCCGATCACCGACACCAGCGTGGTGTCTTTGAAAACGCCGATGAAGGTCGACACGATCCCAGGGATCGAGATCTTCAGCGCCTGCGGCATGATGATCAGGCGCTGTGCCTGCCAGTAGTTCAGACCAAGCGAGTCGGCCCCTTCGTACTGGCCTTTCGGCAAAGCGGCCAAACCACCCCGGATCACCTCGGCCATATAGGCCGATGCAAACAGAGTCACCATGATGAACACGCGCATGATGATGTCAAAATCCGTACCCGGAGGCATGAAGATGTTGAGCAGCGTCGATGCGACGAACAACAGGGTGATCAGCGGTACACCACGGATGAACTCGATGAAGCCAACGCAAAGCGATTTGACGATCATCAGATCCGACTGACGGCCAAGCGCCAGAACGATCCCGATCGGCAGCGACAGGCCAATGGCCACAACCCCGATGGTGATCGACAGCATGAAGCCACCAAACTTACGGCTTTCGACCGGCTCCAGGCCCAGCGGGATGATATCCGCCAGCAGCCCCGCAACAGGGGATGCAAGGAAGAGCCACCAGAGGATTGCAGCGGCGACCGATCCAATCACGGCAGCTAGGCTGCCCGCGACCCCATCGATGACACGATAGGCGGCATAGCCCACACCGAAACCAGCGGCGACGGCGATGGGCGACCAGATCGACCCGCCCCACAGCAGGAACGGCAGCAGGAAGGGATAGGCCATGCTGAGGTAGATCAGCTTGCCCGGGACCTTGTCTGCAAACAGAACCGGTGCCAGTGCCACGATCAACAGAACAAAGGCCAGAACCGGACGCCAGCGCAGATCGGCTGTGCCTTCTTCCGAACCGTTCGGGTAGAAGCCGAACATCAGCTGCTCCCAACGTTCCGAGATCACGCCCCAGCAGGCGCCTGCCAGATGGCCTTCACGGCCCATGTTGTGCAGGATTTCCCGGCACTCATTCAGCGACCCTGCCGCCCAAGTGGGCACCATCGCCCAGGAGAGCAGACCATAGAGGGTGTAGAAGATGAACACCCCCGAGATCACTGTCAGGATCGAGTTCCAGACGCCCGAGAACAGGTTCTCACGCAACCAGCCGACAACCCCAACCGAGCTTGCTGGCGGATCTTGTTCCGGCAGCATCTCAGTGCGAACAAAAGATACGTCGCTCATATTACCGCTCCACCAGTTTGACGCTGTTGTTGTACCAGTTCATGACCATCGAGATCAGCAGGCTGATTGCCAGATAGATGCTCATGCCCATCAGAACGGTTTCAAGCTCACGGCCGGTCTGGTTCAGCGTCACGCCCATTAGCGTGCCGGTCAGATCCATATAGCCCACCGCAATTGCCAGCGAAGAGTTCTTGGTCAGGTTCAGGTAGTTCGAAATCAGCGGCGGGATGATGACCCGCAGCGCCTGCGGCAGGATCACCAGGCTCATCGTCCGGTTGGGACGCAGACCCAGTGCCGACGCGGCTTCGGTCTGACCCTTGGAAATCGCAAGGATACCTGCACGCACGATTTCAGCGATAAAGGCTGCCGTATAAAGCGACAGAGCCAACCACAGCGCAATCAACGAGTTACGCATGTGAATGCCACCTTTGAAGTTGAAGCCTTTCAGCTCCGGGTAGCCAAGGTGGAAGCCCAGTGCGATCAGCACAGCGCCGGTCGGGATCACAACAGCGCCCAGGCTCAGGTACCAGGTGGTCGGACGATCACCGGTGCTTTCCTGAATCGCATCTGCGCGGGTTTTGATCTTGCGACGGATGAACAGGCCAATGAACAGCGCTGCCAGAACCGCAATCAGATCCAGCGAGATGTCAAACCGCAGGCTGTGTTCGCCAAACAGGTGGATGTTGCCAAGGCTGTTGGAAAACAGCGGCTCGGGCACATACACACCACGGTTGGTGATGGCCACACTGTCTGCCAGATTCATGGTCGCCTCGGGGGTTTCGCCCCGGAACGCCCGCGGTGCCGGCAACGTTTCGATCAGGATCGCCATGATGAACACGATCCACAACAGCAGCGGCACGTTGCGGAACATTTCAACATAGATCGTCATCAAACGCGAGATGAGCCAGTTTTTGGAAAGGCGCAGAACGCCGATAATCACACCCAGAATAGTGGCCGTGATACAGCCCAGTACCGCCACCAGCAGCGTGTTCAGGATGCCAACAAAGGCAGCACGCAGGTGGGTGGCCTGGGAATCATATTCGATAAGACGTTGGTTGATATCATAGCCTGCCGGTTCGCTGAGGAAACGGAAGCTAGGTTCTTTGCCAAGCGCCTGAAGGTTCTGGGCGGTGTTGGAAATCAGCCAGCCGATCAGAACCATGAAGCCGATCATCGCGATGACCTGGATGGTCAACGAGCGATACCGGGTGTCGTAAATCAGCATAGATAGCCGAAACGACTCCTTCGGAGGGTCGGTGAGTGTTGTCATTTGGGATGTCCCCGTCTGTCGACCTTGTTGTTTTCACTGGCCTTTTTTTGCGGCCTATTGGTCGAACTTTTACCTGTCAGTTAGTCAAAGGGCGCGGCCTTGGCCGCGCCCTTCATTACCAGATGTCCTTAACGGAACGGCGGCGAGTACAGCAGACCGCCGTCTTTGTAGGAAGCGTTCAGACCGCGCGACAGGGCGATCGGGGTTGCTTCACCGATGTTCTTCTCGAACAGCTCACCGTAGTTACCGCCGGCGGCGATTGCTTTAACGGCCCAGTCAGCTTCCAGACCCAGCATTTCGCCCAGGGTACCCTCGGTGCCCAGCAGACGGTTGGTTTCCGGAACGTCGGTGCCAGCTGCCAGCTCAGCGATGTTGGCCGAGGTTACACCCAGCTCTTCAGCCGAGATCAGCGCGTTCAGGGTCCAGCGTACAACGTCACCCCATTCGTGGTCACCGTGGCGGACCAGCGGGCCCAGCGGCTCTTTCGAGATGATTTCGGGCAGAACAACGTGGTCACCAGGTGCTTCGAAGGTGGCGCGGGTAGCGGCCAGGCCCGAAGCGTCGGTGGTGTATACGTCACATGCGCCAGCCAGGTACTGCTGCTGTGCTTCTGCGTTGGTTTCGATCGGAACCGGCTCGTAGCTGATGTTGTTTGCGCGGAAGAAGTCCGCCAGGTTCAGCTCGGTGGTGGTACCAGTCTGGATACAAACGGTGGCGCCGTCCAGTTCCTTGGCCGAGGATACACCCAGCTCTTTCGGAACCATGAAGCCCTGACCGTCGTAGTAGTTCACGCCAACGAATTCGAACTTCAGGTCGACATCGCGCGAGAAGGTCCAGGTGGTGTTACGCGCCAGCATGTCGATCTCGCCGGAGGCCAGAGCGGTGAAGCGGGTTTTACCGGTGGTGGGAACGAATTCAACTGCCTGAGCGTCGCCCAGTACAGCTGCTGCAACGGCGCGGCATACGCCAACGTCGAAGCCATCCCAGTTGCCGTTTGCGTCAGGCGCTGCGAAACCAACCAGACCAGTGGTCACGCCGCAGTTCAGCTTGCCGCGTGCTTTCACGTCGTCGAGGGTCCCGGCTGCTGCGGCACCGGCTGCCAGGCCAGCAACGGTCAGCGCGCCAAGAAATACGGATTTTTTCATGTTTACCTCTTCCTGATTATCCGCCCTGTTGATGGACGGTTATGCTTCGGCCCCGGTTCGGGCCGAGGGCGATAAAGCCGGGGGCAGCCCCGGCAATGTCGAAACATTGGGCGGATTCATCGCAAAAGGTCAACCCGAAGATCACAAAAACCGAAGCATTCGTATAGTTTCCCCCAGGGAAACGGGAAAAAGTGCTGCAAATACAGGGGTCAGCTGAGGTCGAAGAATCGTTTCGCGTGAAGAAATTCACTTTTCTTCACAGCAGCTTGTTCCGCCGCTTCTTCGTCAACGCCCCACTGCTCTTCCTGCCAGGTTTCGTCAATCCGCGACAAGGCCCAAATTGCGTCAATCTCCTGTTGGTTGAACGCCGCTGCAAAGGCTAGAACGAGGGAGCCTGAAATGCCAACGAGATCATGGAAGCCAGCCAACTTAAAGTTGTTCATTTCGTGAACGCGCGCCGCCAAGATGTCCAATGCGGCTTGATCCTGCGCGACATGCATCACGCCCGATCCAATCGCCAGACGGGCGCCCAATTCGGCCTCAGCCCAATCCAGCATCGGATCCCAGGCCGCGGCCTGACGGCTGATCAATTCCTGCGGAGATGTGGCGCGATAGCACAGAAGATCCGTGCCCCCATATTCCGCCAGCATGTCTGCGACCTCAGCCTGCTGTGTGGCGACCTTGTCCAGCGCCGAATTCGCTGTCCGGGTAAAGGGCATTTTGGCTGGATCTACTTCGCCTTCTTGGGCGTCCCATTCAGCCGCAATGGCCTCAGCCAACCCTTTGGTGGGGAGAATCACCTGCGTTTTGGCCGGGGTCCGCACCGGGCGACCATCCAACTCGACCCGGAAACCTCCCTCAACCTCGGCAACGGTGGCCTCTTTCCAGAAGCGTTTTGGCTTCATGATGCTCATTTATCGCTCTCCCAAATCTGCGCAATCACCTGCGGCAAAGCGCGAAAGTCACTGATGACATGATCCGCCAAGGGCGCCAGTCGCGCCGTGTCGTGATAGCCCCATTCAACGGCAATTGCCGAAACCCCTGCGGCGCGGGCCATTTCCATGTCAAACACCGTATCGCCAATCATCACGGCCTGCTCCGGGGCCAGGCCCATTTCGGCCAGTGCCGTTTCGATCATCGCCGGATGCGGCTTGGAGGGGTGATGGTCTGCGACCTGCTGGGTCAGGAACATCTTTTCCAACCCATGCCCCGCCAACAGGGCATCCAGTCCACGGCGGGATTTCCCTGTGGCGATTCCCAACAGGTAGTGATCCACCGCCGCCAATTCTTCCAACACCTGCCGGGCATGGGGGTAAAACGGCGAGGATTGTGCCGATCCCTGCGCGGCCCTGATCTGCATATAGGCCTGTTTGTACCCCTCGACGACCGCGGCCTGATCCGCCGCGGATAGCGCCGGCGCCAGCTGCGCCACGGCAACCGGCAGGGACAGCCCCACGATGCTCAGCGTCTCTTCACGGCTGGGGGCCGCCAGATCCATCGCCTCAAACGACCGGGTCATGGAGGCGACAATATGGGCCTGACTGTCAACCAGCGTGCCATCCACATCAAAGAGGATCAGCCGCAGATCAGCGCTCATCTGAGGCCCTCAAACGGGTCGTGTTCGATCAGGTCTTCGGACCAGCCCAGCGTTTCCCAGCTGTGCGCCATATGTTCAGGCAAAGGCGCTTCGATCGATGTCACCTTGCCGGTCACCGGATGCTCAAACTGCATTTGGCGCGCGTGCAGGTGCAGCTTCTTCGAAATGGCACCACCCAGCTGAGCGCCCCAACCGTCGCCCAGATTTTCCTGACCCGAGCCACCGTATTTGCCATCCCCGATGATCGGGTGGCCAATCTCAGCCATATGCGCACGCAGCTGATGGGTGCGGCCGGTCACCGGCTCCATCGCAACCCAGGCCGCGCGCCCCGCCACACGGTAAAGCGTGGCATAAAGCGTATGCGCCCGTTTGGCGCCATCGGTCCGGTCCACATCATGCGGGTGCACGCAGATCATCTTCTCACCTTCGCCGTGGCGGCCATGACCCGGCGCTTTCACCAGACCATATTTCACCTCACCCAGATAGGGGGTCGGCACTCCGGCAACCAACGCCCAATAGATCTTGCGCGTTTGTTTGTGACGGATCGCACCGGTCAGGGCCTGCGCAATCTGACGGGTCCGCGCCAGCAGCAATACGCCCGAAGTGTCCTTATCGAGGCGATGCACCAGCCGCGGTTTTTCCTCAAACCCAAACTTCAGCGCCTCAGCCAGACCATCTACATGACGTTTCTGCTTGCTGCCGCCCTGGGTCGGCAGGCCCGCCGGTTTGTTGATCGCGATGATATGGTCATCACGGTAGATCACAGAGGACTGGATCAGCTTTTCATCCGCTGGCGAAATCTTGGGTTTGGCAGGTTCAGCGGGCTGTTCCCCCGCCTCTGGCAGCGGCGGAATACGCACGGTCTGACCGGTTTCCAACCGGGTGGAGGCCTTGACCCGGCCGCCATCGACGCGCAGCTCACCTTTGCGGCACATCTTCTCAATGCGGCCCTGCGCAACATGCGGGAACATCCGTTTCAGCCAGCGGTCCAACCGCTGATCGCCGTCACCCGGCCCCACTGTGATCATCTGTACCCGGCTCATGCCAACACCCATCGCATCAAGTAAACGCCTGCCACCAGTGCCGCCAGCGAACAGATCACCGACAGCCCAACATAAAGCGCCGCCCACCCCAGCTGTCCGCGTTCGAACAGCGTGTAGGCTTCCAAAGAAAAGGCCGAAAACGTGGTAAAGCCGCCCAAAATTCCCGTCATCAAAAACGGGTTCAGCTGGCTCAGACCTTTCTGACCCAGATAGACCACACACATCCCCATCAGGCCCGAGCCCAGCACATTCACAAACAACACGCCCAGCGGAAAACCAGACCCCAGTAGTTTGAAAATGGCCACACCCGAGAGATAGCGCATCACGGCGCCCAAGGCCCCGCCAAGGGCCACATGGAAAGCGGTGGTCAACATGGCGCCCCTCCTGCGGGTTGAGGGGTGAATTGTCAAGTTTTGCAGCGCGGTTGCCGCCTATGCCCCGGACGCATAGCAATCTGATGTGTTGCAATTTGAGTATTTATAAAACAGTGAAAGCGCCTTCATCGTTTCCCAAATACTCATCTGCCCCTCCCTATCCGCGCCGCTAATCGCCGCGCTTACGCCGGAGGTTCTCAAAATACTCCAGCCGTTTTTTCAGATCACGCTCAAACCCACGTTCCACCGGTTGATAAAACTGTTCCCGCGGCATGGTTTCGGGGAAGTAGTTCTGGCCCGAAAACCCATCTTCGGCGTCATGGTCATAGGCGTAGCCCGTGCCGTAGCCCTGATCCTTCATCATCTGGGTTGGCGCGTTCAGGATGTGTTTTGGCGGCGGTTCTGAGCCGTGTTTTTTTGCGGCACGGCGCGCCGCCTTATAGGCCATGTAGCCGGCGTTGGTCTTTGGCGCGAGGGCCAGATAGATCACCGCCTGCGCCAGCGCCAATTCCCCTTCGGGAGAGCCGAGGCGTTCATACGCCTCCCAGGCGTGCATGCAGATGGTCTGGGCCTGTGGATCTGCCAACGCGATATCTTCGACCGACATGCGCAGCAAACGGCGCGCCAGATAGCGGGGGTCTTCGCCGCCTTCCAGCATACGCGCATACCAGTAAAGCGCCGCATCAGGATCTGAGCCGCGCACCGATTTATGCAGCGCTGAGATGAGGTTATAATGTTCCTCACCGGATTTATCGTATTTGGCCGCACGTTTCATCAGCCGGTTTGACAGGGCTTCACGATCCAGCGGTGCATCGACCTGCCAGGCGGCAACCTGTTCGATCAGATTAAGCAATGCACGCCCGTCGCCATCGGCCATCTCCAACAACGCGTCGCGCGCGTCCTTGTCCAGTGGCAATTGGCGGTCCAGCTCGGCCTCTGCGCGGGCGGTCAGCGCTTCCAGCTCCTCCGGTGACAGACGTTCCAGCACCAGCACCTGTGATCGGGACAGAACCGCGGCGTTCAATTCAAAACTGGGGTTTTCCGTGGTCGCCCCAACCAGGAGGATGGTGCCATCCTCCATATAGGGCAGGAAGCCATCCTGCTGCGCCTTGTTGAACCGATGGATCTCATCCACAAACAGCAGCGTGCCCTGCCCGTTCTGACGCCGGATCTTGGCGGCCTCAAAGACTTTGCGCAGTTCCGGCACCCCGGTGAAAATCGCGCTGATCTGGACGAAATGCAGATCCGTTTCATCCGCCAGCAACCGCGCGATGGTCGTCTTGCCCACCCCAGGCGGCCCCCAGAAGATCAGCGAGGACAGGCTGCCAGATCGCAGCATCACGCCCAGCGGTGCCTCCTCGCCCAGAACCTGCTGCTGGCCGATCACCTCGGACAGGGATTTGGGCCGCAACCGGTCCGCAAGCGGGCGCGGCGCTGTATCCGCCACGGGTGCGGGGGGGGCAGATTGAAAAAGATCAGCCATGGGTCAGAGTCTGAACCGGATCTGTACCCGCTGCAACCCGCGTTGCACCACAATGGCGACGCGGCGGCTGGCCTGATCCAGCGCTTCGGCCACGGCCTCGGGGCTGTCTGTTTCCACACCGTTGATGCCCAGCACCAGATCGCCCGTGCGCAGCCCAACCTGCGCGCCGTAGGGGCCCGGATCCTCAATCACCACGCCCGATGTGTCAAACCGCAGCCCATATTGCGCAACCACTGCCGGGTTTACCTGCGACAATTGCAAGCCGGGCAGCGCAGCGCCCTTGTTAAGCGTCAAGGTGGCGCGCGGCGGATCCTCCGGGGCGAGGACCAGTGACACATCAACATCCTGCCGGCTACCATCGCGGTACAGCGTCACCGGCACCGTGCTGCCCAGCCCCGCAACGGACATGCGAAAAATCATCTCCTGCGGGCTGTTCACCTCAGCGCCAGCAACCAGCTGGATCACATCGCCTGCCTGCACGCCAGCGGCGCGAAACGGGCTTGCCGCATGCAGGCCGGAAATCAGAACCCCGCCGGGCCGGTCCAGCCCCAGACTCTCGGCAATATCATTGTCGATCGTTTGCCCGCTCATCCCGGCCCAGGGACGCTGGAAGGTCTCAAACCCCTGACGGGCCTGCGCCACAAACTGCGCCACCAGATCGGAAGGAATGGCAAACCCCACTCCGTTTGAACCGCCCGAGCGCGTCAGGATGGAGGTGTTCACCCCAATCAGCGCGCCATTCACATCAATCAGCGCCCCGCCCGAGTTTCCGGGGTTGATCGCCGCGTCGGTCTGCAGGAAATAGCCCCGCGCCGCCCCCGTGGCGACACCGGATCTCGCCAGACCAGAAACGATGCCGCTGCTGACAGTCTGGCCGATCCCAAAGGGGTTGCCGATGGCCAGCACCAACTCCCCAACCTCCACCGCGCCGCTGTCACGCAGTGGCAGGTAGGGCATTTCAGGGGCGTCTTTCAGTTTCAGGATCGCCAGATCGCTGTCTTCATCCGCCAGCACCACCTCAGCCGCATATTCGCGCCGGTCCTTCAGCACCACGCGAATATCCGTTGCGCCGCCCACCACGTGGAAGTTCGACACCACATAGCCATCCGCCGACAGGATCACGCCCGATCCGAGCGAGTTCTGCACCTGGGGGCGGCTTTCGCCAAAATCCCGGAAGAAATTGCGGAAGAACGGGTCGTTCTGAAACGGGCTTTGACGGGCCTGTACGATGCGTTTCGCGTAGATGTTCACAACGGCAGGCGCGGCCTGTTTGACCAAAGGCGCAAAACCCAATGCGATCTCGGCCTGTGTTGTAGGGATCTTGGTCTCAGCCACCGCAGGTGTGATCACCGAGGTGATGCCAAGTGAAAGGGCAAAAACGAATGCGGGCAGCGTGCGCAACATGAGGATCCTCTAAATCAATCTTGCAGATGATATGCGGCCGGCCCGTTGCGAATGCAAGGCGGACCGGCCGACCGGGGAGAACCCTTTATATTCTTGGGCTGAAATCAGCCGGCTTTGCGCATCGGCATGGCCCGGCGGGTGTCCACCGCCTGTGCCAGACGGCGCAGCATGAATTCGGTATCCTCCCAACCAAGGCAGCCATCAGTGATCGACTGGCCGTAGACCAGCTTCTGGCCTTTCACCAGATCCTGACGGCCCTCAACCAGATTGCTTTCGATCATCACACCGGTGATGCGGCGATCGCCTGCCTCCATCTGGCCGGCGGTGTCTTCCAGCACGGCGGGTTGCTTCAACGGATCCTTGCCGCTGTTGGCATGGCTGGCGTCAATCATCACATGGGGGCGAATGCCGTCCTGTTCCGCCATCCGGCAGGCCGCATCGACTGAGGTCGCGTCAAAGTTGGTGCCGCCACCACCGCGCAGGATGATGTGGCAATCCGGGTTGCCATTGGTCGCGGCAATCGCTGCGCGGCCGTTTTTCGCCAGTGCCATGAAGTGATGCGGATGCGCCGCCGAACGAACCGCATCAATGGCTATTTGCACGTTGCCACGGGTGCCGTTTTTGAAGCCAACCGGGCAGCTGAGGCCCGAGGCCATTTCCCGGTGGATCTGGCTTTCAGTGGTGCGCGCACCAATGGCGGCCCAGCTGACCAGATCGCTGATGTATTGTGGCACGGCGCTGTCCAGGAACTCTGTCCCAACCGGCAGGCCCATCTGATTCACATCAATCAGCAGCTGGCGCGCCACCTCAAGACCGGCATCGATGCAGAAGGATCCATCCAGACCGGGATCGTTGATCAAACCCTTCCAGCCCGAAATGGTGCGCGGTTTTTCAAAGTAGACCCGCATGACAATCTCCAGATTGTCGCCCAGCTCCTCACGCAGCGGCTGCAGCTTTTTGGCGTAGTCTACCGCGGCTTCGGGATCGTGGATCGAACAGGGGCCGACCACAACGATCAGACGGTCATCGTGCCCATGCAGGATCTTTTGCACCGCTGTGCGGCCGTCCAGCACAGTGCGGATTGATTTGGCGGTGATCGGCAGCTTGGCCGCCAGTTCATCGGGGGCGCGCATTTCCATCATATCGGCGATGCGCAGGTTTTCGGTTTGGGTGGTCATGTTGCGGCGTCCTAGATTTTGTCTGTCTGGATGCCCCCTTGGTCCTGAACCTTGGGCGGATACAAAAAGACCGCCCGGAGGGGGCGGTTCGTTTGGTATCTCTGGTGCGTATGTTCTGGTAATTCAGTACGCGCAGACCCCTACGACCGCCGGATGGCTCGGATAAAAGTAATACCAAAAAGATGCGGTCTGGTAGGTCATGCCCAGACGCTAACGGCGATTCGGGATTCTGTAAAGGCGGAAAAAACAGCGCGATTTTAGGGGTTTGGTGATGACACCCAGAAACTGCGCGCTACCTCTGTCAGGAAATGACAGGACCTGCCTGATGCCAAACCCACCTGAAACCCGTACGCTCTACAATGCGGAGTGTCCAATCTGCAACGCTGAGATTTGTCACTACGCGGCCTATGCCGAGGCCCGCGCCCTGCCCCTGGGATTCGAGGATCTGAACCGCGTGGATCTGTCAGACTGGGGCGTCAACGCCGAGGACGCGGCCAAGCGTCTGCACGTGCTGCATCAGGGGCAGCTTCACGTCGGTTTTGACGCTTTCCTGATCCTCTGGGCACAGCTACCGCGATACCGGTTTGCGGCGCGATTGGGCCGCCTGCCCGGGGTCTATCAGATGGCCTCTTGGGGCTATGAAAAACTCGCTGCGCCCTGGCTCTACAACGCGCATAAGAGGCGGCAGGCGCGGCAAAGCACGACATAGAAAAACCCCCGCACCATTTCTGGTACGGGGGCAAAGGTCCGGTCGAATGACCGAGGATCTTATTCGTCAGCCGCTGCTTCTTCAGCTGCAACGCGGGCTTTGTCAGCCGCGCCTTTGGCGTCGACGTCACGATCAACGAATTCGATGATCGCCATCGGTGCCATGTCGCCATAGCGGAAGCCGGCCTTCAGGATACGGACGTAGCCGCCCTGACGGTCCTTGTAGCGCGGGCCCAGAACGTCAAACAGTTTGGTGACATACTGGTCCTGCTTCAGCTTGGAAGCTGCCTGACGACGGGCGTGCAGATCGCCACGTTTCGCCAGAGTGATCATTTTTTCGATGATCGGGCGCAGTTCTTTTGCTTTCGGCAGGGTGGTTTTGATCTGTTCATGTTCGATCAGCGAACCGGCCATGTTCGAGAACAGCGCTTTGCGGTGTTCATGAGTACGGTTCAGGCGGCGGTAACCACGAGCGTGACGCATTGTTTATCTCCTAAGTCTTGCGTTTTTGCTTTGTCAGGCCAGCGATGCGTGTCGCGGGCTCTCCTTGGGGTCTTGTGACCCAGATGGTCCCCGGCAGGCCCGGGCATTTGCAACGCAGGGCGGCCCATTGGACCGCCCCGGTATTCTGAATGGCTTAGAAAGCGTCTTCGAACTTCTTCGCCAGATCTTCGATGTTGTCCGGCGGCCAGTCCTCGACATCCATGCCCAGGTGCAGGCCCATGCCCGACAGAACTTCTTTGATCTCGTTCAGCGACTTGCGGCCGAAGTTCGGGGTGCGGAGCATCTCGGCTTCGGTTTTCTGGATCAGGTCGCCAATGTAAACGATGTTGTCGTTCTTCAGGCAGTTGGCCGAACGTACGGACAGTTCCAGCTCGTCCACTTTCTTCAGGAGAAGCGGATTGAACTCGAGACCATCGTCTTCGTCCTGACGGCCAGCGGCTTCGGGCTCTTCGAAGTTTACGAAGATCGACAGCTGATCCTGCAGGATGCGCGCCGCAAATGCGATCGCATCTTCCGGGGTGATCGAACCGTCGGTTTCCACCTTCATGGTCAGTTTGTCATAGTCCAGAACCTGACCTTCACGGGTCGGCTGAACGTCATACGAAACCTTTTTGACCGGCGAGTAGATGGCGTCGATCGGCATCAGGCCGATGGGCGCATCTTCCGGCTTGTTACGGTCCGCAGGGACGTAGCCTTTGCCGGTGTTGACGGTCAGTTCCATGTAGAGATCGGCACCATCGTCCAGGTGGCAGATCACGTGTTCCTTGTTCAGGATCTCGATGCCAGCGCTGTCCGAAATGTCACCAGCGGTCACAACTGCCGGACCTTTGGCGTTGATCGACAGGCGCTTGGGGCCTTCGACTTCCATGCGCAGCGACACACCTTTGAGGTTCAGAACCACATCGGTTACGTCTTCACGCACACCAGCAACGCTGGAGAATTCATGCAGAACGTTGTCAATCTGAACGCTGGTGATGGCTGCGCCCTGCAGCGAGCTCATCAGAACGCGGCGCAGCGCGTTGCCCAAGGTCAGACCAAAACCGCGTTCCAGCGGCTCGGCAACCAGGGTTGCCTGACGAGTCGGGTCGTTGCCCGGCTTCACGTCAAGCTGGGTCGGCTTGATCAATTCTGCCCAGTTCTTGTGGATCATGCGTCCCTCCATTCCTGTTCTGTCCCCATGTCCCAAAGACAGAACGCCCGAGGTTTCAAAATGACATACTGGGGCCGCGTCTCAGACACAGCCCCAGTCTTAAAAGCTGGATTAAACCCGGCGGCGTTTCGGCGGGCGGCAGCCGTTGTGTGCGATCGGGGTTACATCACGGATCGAGGTGATGTTGAAACCAATCGCGGCCAGTGCGCGCAGAGCCGATTCACGGCCCGAACCGGGGCCCTGAACTTCAACTTCCAGGGTTTTAACACCGTGTTCCTGCGCTTTTTTGCCTGCATCTTCAGCAGCCATCTGAGCGGCATAAGGGGTCGACTTACGCGAGCCCTTGAAACCCATGGTGCCAGCAGACGACCACGAAATGGCGTTGCCCTGCACGTCAGAGATCAGGATTTTGGTGTTGTTGAAGCTGGAGTTTACGTGTGCAACGCCAGCTGCGATGTTTTTGGAGACCTTTTTCTTGCCCCCACGACGGGTATCACGTGCCATTGGTAGCTACCTCCCTTACTTCTTCTTACCGGCAATGGCCTTTGCGGGGCCTTTGCGAGTACGAGCGTTGGTGTGAGTACGCTGACCGCGAACCGGCAGGTTACGACGGTGGCGCAGGCCACGGTAGCAGCCCAGGTCCATCAGGCGCTTGATGTTCATGGTCACTTCACGACGCAGGTCACCTTCAACGGTGTAGTTGGCGTCGATGTGCTCACGAATGGCCAGCACTTCGGCGTCCGACAGTTCGTTGACGCGACGGGTGAAGTCGATGTTTACGGCTTCGCAGATTGCTTCTGCCGAGGTCTGGCCGATGCCAGTGATGTAGGTGAGGGCGATCGGGACCCGTTTAGAGGTCGGGATGTTAACGCCGGCGATACGTGCCACGTGTCACTTTCCTTTTCAGTTGCGGTTCCGTAGTTCCAGAACCTTTTTTCACAACATCAAGCCCGGCGGGATATCACCGGGCCTTTGCTGATCTAGGTGGTCTGTATCCCGGCCAAAGCGCCGCGACACAAAATGATTCTCTCAAAGAGATGTTGGTACTTATGAAGTTTCCCAGAGGAGGTCAAGCAACGAAAGGGTTTCAGCCTTATGAAACACGTCAAACTGCGCCCCTGCGACCTAGACGAAACACCTTGTCAACATTCAGGCGTCCAGCCGCGGAAGTGGCGGCTCATTATGCAGCCAGCTGAGCCTCGCTGGAAGTGGGCCGCTGAACAGCAAAAACCCCCGGCGATCTGCCAGGGGTTTCCAAAATCTTTACCGACGTGATTAGGCGTCCAGCACCTTGGCGATGTCGGCGGACACGGTTTCGATGTCGTTCAGACCATCCACCGCGGTCGACAGGCCTTTGGCCCAGTAGTAGCCGATCAGCGGTGCGGTCTTTTTGTAGTATTCCGTCAGACGGAAGCGCACGCTTTCTTCATTATCGTCAGCACGCGCCTCTTTACCGGCGGCAACCGCTTCGGCAGCGCGGTTCACGATACGCTTCACCAGCGTTTCATCATCCACCTGCATTTCGATCACGGCTGCCAGGCTTTCGCCCTGCTCTTCCAGCAGTTCAGCCAGCGCATCGGCCTGCGGCAGGGTGCGTGGGAAGCCATCAAAGATGAAACCGCCCTTTTTGTCGCCCTGCAGTTTTTCGCGGATCAGGCCAATGACGATCTCATCCGTCACCAGACCACCACGGTCCATCACCTCAGCAACAACTTTGCCCATCTCGGTGCCACTGGATCTGGCTTCGCGCAGCATGTCGCCGGTAGAGAGCTGAATCATGTTGCGATCTTCAACGAGTTTCGCAGCCTGAGTTCCTTTACCCGCGCCGGGCGGTCCAAGCAGAATAATGTTCATCGACGAGACGGTCCCTTACGATTGCGTTTCTTACCTTTGCCGCGCAGCTGAGATTTTTCAATCAAACCTTCGTACTGGTGGGCCAAAAGATGGCTTTGCACCTGCTGGATGGTGTCCATGGTCACCGACACAACGATCAGCACCGAGGTACCACCGAAGTAGAAGGGGATGGCCAGCTGGCTGCGCAGGATTTCCGGCAACAGGCAAACCGCCGCCAGATAGGCCGAACCCAGAACCAGCACACGGGTGGTGACGTATTCCAGATACTCAGCGGTTTTCTTGCCCGGGCGCACGCCTGGGATAAAGCCGTTCTGGTTCTTCAGGTTGTCTGCAACATCATCCGGTTTGAAGGAAACGTTGAAGGTGTAGAAGAAGGCGAAGAACACGATCATCGCCACGAAGAACAGCAGGTAGAGCGGCTGACCGGGGCCGAAGTAGGCCAGGATGGTCGACATGACCGGACCGGTTTGGTTGCCCGAGAAGGTCGAGATCGTGGTCGGCAGCAGCAGGAGCGACGAGGCGAAGATCGCCGGGATCACACCCGCGGGGTTCACTTTGATCGGCAGGTGGCTGGAGCCACCGTCATAGACCTTCATGCCCACCTGACGGCGGGGGTACTGAATGTGGATCTTGCGCAGCGCTCGCTCCATGAAGACCACAAAAGCAATGGTGCCTACGACCATCAGCAGCACGCCGATGATCACACCGGGGCTGATGGCGCCCGAACGGCCTTGGCTCAGGAACTGGGCCAGTGCTGCGGGAACCTCGGCGATGATGCCGACGAAGATGATCAGAGAGATGCCGTTGCCGATGCCGCGCTGGGTGATCTGCTCGCCCAGCCACATCAGGAACATGGTGCCACCCACCAGGGTGATCACACAGGAGGCCACGAAGAACCAATAACCAATGTCGGCCTGCACCAGATCACCGGTGTAAAGGCTGACCGCCAGACCATAGGCCTGCACGGTGGCCAGGAACACAGTACCGTAGCGGGTGTACTGGTTGATCTTCTTGCGGCCCTGTTCGCCCTCTTTCTTCAACTGTTCCAGCGCCGGAACCATCGAGGTCAGCAGCTGAACAATGATCGAGGCCGAAATGTAGGGCATAATGCCAAGGGCAAAGATCCCCATCCGCCCCAGCGCACCACCGGTGAACATGGAGAGGATCCCCCCAAGACCGGCCGCTGCACCTTCCATGAACTCACGGAGGGCGTTGCCGTCGATGCCGGGAACGGGAATGAAGGTGCCAAGGCGATAAACAATCAGAAGGCCCAGGGTGAACAGGATGCGGCTGCGCAGCTCAGTCGCCTTGCCGAAGGCGGACCAGCTGGTGTTCGCTGCCATTTGTTCTACTGCAGATACCATGCGGCGGTCTCTCTTATATGACAACGCCGCCAAGAGCGTTTTCCAGCTCCGGCGGCGTTCTTAGGAAAACTGGGATCTTATGTAAGCGGCTAAGGCGCCGCTCACAACCCGTTAACGCGTGACTTACGCGCCTTTGACCTTCAGCGAGCCGCCAGCTTTTTCGACAGCTTCAACGGCCGACTTGGAGGCACCGGTCACATCCAGCTCAACTTTGGTGTTGAATTCACCTTTGGCCAGGATGCGGATACCGTCCAGTTTGCGACGGATCAGGCCGCTTTCGACCAGAACGTCTTCGGTGATCGGTGCCGAAGCGTCGATCTTGCCGGCTTCGATGAACTTGGCCAGCAGGCCCAGGTTCAGAACGGCATATTTCTTGGGGTTCGGGACGTTGAAACCGCGCTTAGGCAGGCGCTGGTACAATGGCATCTGGCCACCTTCGTAGCCGTTGATCGATACACCCGAACGCGACTTCTGACCTTTGATACCACGGCCACCCATTTTACCCTTACCAGAGCCGGGGCCACGGCCTACGCGCATACGTTTTTTGGTTGCGCCAGGATTGTCGCGGAGTTCATTCAGTTTCATTTCGCTTCTCCTTGCCGGAACTGACCCCTGAAGCGTAAGCGGGCCAAACACGGCGTTTTTTGCTTGTTGATTCTATGACCCACGGAGGGCCACCGGGCGCGTATACGCGACAGAGGCCAGCGGATCAAGGCCCCCTGCCCCATGTGTCGGGCGTTTGCACCCCGGACGCTTCTGAACCGAGGGGACAGCCCCCCGATAAACAAAACGCCCCCGCTATTGCGGAGGCGTAAATCCTGCAGATCTGAGTTCAGATCTTAGACGTTGTAGACGTGCTCGCGGGCGATGCGCGGGATGTCGTGGCGGTCAACGCCCAGGTCCCACAGTTCGCGGTTGGTCAGCGCGCTCAGCTCGCGTACGGTTTCGTCATATGCGGCGCGACGTTTGCGTGCGGCGCGGAATTCGGTCAGGGCGGCGTTCAGGCGTGCAATCGGGTGAAAGCCGGTGGTGTGGGTAGCTGCAAAAGCCATATCTGTTACTCCTTGAGTGCGAACGGGGCCTATTCCCCGGGGTCATGTTCTGTCTCTCTTAGTGACAACGCCTATATAGGCCTGACCCAGCGGCAGGAGAAACGCAGACTCCGCCCTACTGCTCTGCAGAAAATGCATGGCTAAATCGCTAAACTGTCGTCTGACCGTCATTTCAGCGTCGCACAGGCGGCAGATCGGCGGTCCTCAGGCGCTTTCGCCCTTCGGCATTGGCTCCAGATCGCTCAGCGCAAGGGGTTCGCCGCAACAGGCACAGACCACCATCGCCGTTGCCTCATGGCCGCAGCGCTTGTGCCGTACCCGAAACGGTGGCGACACATCCTGCAACCACTTCTGCCCCCAGGCGGCCATAGCCATCAACACCGGCACCAGCTCCGCCCCCTGTTCGGTCAGCGCATAGCGATAGCGCTTGGGCCTTTCGCTATAGAGCGTTTTGGCCAGCACCCCGTGATCCACCAACCCGTTCAGGCGTTGGGTCAGCGTGTTGCGACTGATACCAAGGGACAGGTGAAAATCATCAAAAGTCGTCACCCCACGCGCCGCATCGCGCAGGATGAGGGGCGTCCACCAATCGCCAATCACATCCACCGTCCGCGCCAAGGCGCAATCCCACTGCGAGAAGTCATTCCGTTTCATCTGAGGGCCCTTTCTGACGAGAGAGTTGCAAAACTGAACTGACCATGCAATCCAATAGTGAGTTCAATTTTGGAACTGAGTCGCGGGACAATCAGCGACACATTTATTGAGAGGACAAGAGATGACCGAAAAAGACTTACGCCGCCTTGTGGCCATCAGCGCAGCGATTGGGGCCACATTGGTTGCGACCATGGTGGCGATCTCCGTGCAGAACGGCACCGGGTTTCAGGATTTCGAATCGATCCTGCGCCACAACACGCCCGAAGCCTTCAGCGCCGCCATCGTCGATGCCGCCCCCGTGCTGCGGCTGATCTACCCGCTGGATACGATGTATATCTTTTCTTACGTCACGATGGTCTTTGCCATGGTGCAGCTGCTGCCGGACCGGCGCATGGCGGGCATCCTGGCGCTGATCGCCGTGATGATGACGGCTGGGCTGGATTTCATCGAAAACAATCACATCCTGGCCATGACTGCGGCTGCCGAACGCGGGGTGACGGCCGATATGGAGCAGATCACCTTTGAAACCGTGGTGACGCAGAGCAAGTTCAACTTCGGCCTCTTGCTGACCCTCACCCTGTCTTTCCTGATCCTGCAGGAGTCGCGCGTGGCGACGATAACCCGTTGGCTGGCCCGCGCCGTGGTCCTCTTTGCCCCAGTGGCGCTGCTGTCACCTGTGACGACGCTGCTCTATCTGACGATGAACATTGCGCTGGGGTATCTGATTGCGGCCACCTACTGGCCGCGCCGCAGCTGGATCCCGGCGGTGACACCGGCCGAGGCCTAAACGAAAACGCCCCGACCATCGGCCGGGGCGTTTCCAATTCTCAAGAAGCAATCGGCTTAGCCGCGCTCTTCGATGATTTCCACCAGATGCGGGATCTTGTTGACCATGCCGCGTACCGAAGGAGTGTCCTCCAGCTCACGGGTTTTGTGCATCTTGTTCAGACCCAGACCCACCAGGGTGGCGCGCTGGTCTGCGGGACGACGGATCGGCGAGCCGATTTGTTTTACAACGATGGTTTTAGCCATGGGACGCTCTCCTTACGAGTCTGCGGCGGCAGGTGCTTCATCCTTGCGCAGGATGTCAGCAACTTTTTTGCCACGACGTGCGGCAACCGAACGCGGGCTCGACTCTTTGGTCAGGCCGTTGAGGGTTGCGCGGATCATGTTGTAGGGGTTCTGCGAACCGATCGACTTCGACACAACGTCTTTGATGCCCAGCATCTCGAAGACGGCACGCATCGGACCACCGGCGATGATACCGGTACCTTCAGGTGCGGTGCGCATGACGACTTTACCGGCACCGTGACGACCTTCCATGTCGTGGTGCAGGGTGCGGCCCTCTTTCAGAGGTACGCGGATCATCTGACGCTTGGCCTGCTCGGTGGCTTTACGAATGGCCTCAGGGACCTCTTTCGCTTTACCTTTACCGAAGCCAACACGGCCTTTCTGATCGCCGACAACCACCAGAGCGGCGAAGCCGAAGCGCTTACCACCTTTTACGGTTTTCGACACACGGTTGATCGCGACGAGACGATCTGCGAATTCCGGAGCTTCGTCACGATCGCGACGGTCCCGGCGGTTTTCACGTTCTGCCATTTCGGCATTCCTTTCTGAATGGCGCATTGCGGCGCCTGTTTGTTCAATCCTGGTGACCGCCCCCGAAGGGACAGCCCCGGATCATCGGGGGGGCGACGGACGCCCCCCGCAGGTCATTAGACCTTCAGGCCACCTTCACGCGCAGCGTCGGCCAGGGCCTTCACTTTGCCGTGGAACAGGAAACCGCCACGATCGAAGTATGCTTCGGTGTGGCCAGCCTTCACGGCGCGCTCCGCAACAGCTGCGCCAACTTTGGCCGCTGCTTCGGTGTTGTTTTTGCCAACAACGCCCAGGTCTTTTTCCAGCGACGAAGCCGAAACCAGGGTTACACCGTTCACGTCGTCGATCAGCTGAGCGCTGATGTTCTTGTTCGAACGGTGAACCGACAGGCGCAGCTTGCCGACGTTCACTTTGCGAAGTTTGTTCCGGACGCGCAGGCGGCGCTTCAGAAACAGGGTTCTTTTGCTGTTTGCCATTACTCTGGTCCTTACTTCTTCTTGCCTTCCTTACGGAAGATGAACTCGTCTTTGTACTTGATGCCTTTGCCTTTGTAGGGCTCGGGCTTACGCCATTCGCGGATGTTTGCCGCGACCTGACCAACGAGTTGTGCGTCGTCGCCTTCGATGATGATCTCGGTGGGCTTCGGTGCGGTCACGGTCACGCCGGCCGGCACTTCGAAGTTCACGTCGTGCGAGTAACCGAGGTTCAGCTTCAGGGTGTTGCCCTGCATCTGAGCACGGTAACCAACACCGTTGATTTCAAGCTCTTTCTTGAAACCAACAGTCACACCTTTGACCATGTTGGCCACCATGGTGCGCGACATGCCCCACTGCTGACGAGCACGCTTGGACTTACCACGGGGGGTAATGGTCACAGCGTTGTCTTCAACAGAGATGGTCACATCATCGGTTGCGGTGAAGGTCTGCGACGCTTTCGCGCCTTTCACTTCAATGGTCTGACCCGACACAGTGGCTGTTACGCCGCTGGGCAGTTCGACCGGCTTTTTACCAATACGAGACATTCAGACCTCCTTAGAAGACGGTGCAGAGCACTTCGCCGCCAACGTTGTTGGAGCGAGCGTTTGCATCCGACATCACACCTTTCGGAGTGCTGACAATCGACACGCCCAGGCCCTGACGGACAACGGGGATGTCATTGACGCCCATGTATACGCGACGACCAGGTTTCGAAACCCGCTTCAGTTCGCGAATGACAGGGGTGCCTTCGTAGTATTTCAGCTCGATTTCGAGGGTCGGATGACCATCAACACCGGTGCCTTTTTCGTAGCCGCGGATGTAGCCTTCGTCAGCCAGTACATCCAGAACCCAGCCGCGCAGCTTGGATGCGGGGGTAGACACGGAGGACTTACCACGCATTTGAGCGTTACGGATACGGGTGAGCATATCGCCGATAGGATCGTTCATAACTATCTCTCCCTTACCAGCTGGATTTCACCAGACCGGGGATCTGGCCAAACGAGCCCAGTTCCCGCAGCATGATACGGCTGACCTTGAGCTTACGGTAGTAAGCGTGAGGACGACCGGTCAGCTGACAGCGGTTGTGCAGACGGGTAGCCGAGCTGTTGCGCGGCAGTTTCGCAAGCGCGAGAGAAGCGCGGAAACGCTCTTCCATCGGCTTTTCTTTGTCGTTGATGACCTCTTTGAGGGCAGCGCGCTTAGCAGCATATTTTGCTACCAGCTTCTCACGCTTTACCTCACGAGCGACCATGGATTTCTTAGCCATTACTCTAATCTCCCCGCGCTTAGCTGTTGAAGGGCATGTTGAAGGCTTTCAACAGGCTCTTAGCTTCCGCATCGGTGTTCGCGGTGGTGGCGATCACGATGTCCATACCCCAGACTTCGTCAACTTTGTCGAAGTCAATCTCGGGGAACACGATGTGTTCTTTCAGACCGGTGGCGTAGTTGCCACGGCCGTCGAACGACGTGCCCGAAACACCGCGGAAGTCGCGGATACGAGGCATTGCGATGGTGATCAGACGATCCAGAAATTCATACATGCGGTCGCCGCGCAGGGTCACTTTCGCGCCCATCGGCATACCTTCACGTACGCGGAAACCCGCGATCGAGTTCTTGGCAACGGTGGTCAAGGCCTTCTGACCTGCGATCTTGGTCAGATCTTCCTGAGCAGCTTTGGCTTTCTTGCTGTCTTTGACAGCTTCGGCGCCGCAGCCGATGTTCAGAACGATTTTGTCCAGACGCGGGATCTGCATGTCGTTTTTATACGCGAACTCTTCTTTCATAGCTGCGCGGATGGTTTCGACATACTGGGTCTTCAGACGCGGGGTGTAGGTTGCATCAGCCATTAGATCACGTCCCCAGTGGTTTTGGCGAAGCGCACTTTCTTGTCACCTTCCATGCGGAAGCCAACACGCGTTGCTTTGCCGTTTGCGTCCAGGATCGCCAGGTTCGACAGCTGGATGGGCATTGCCTTGGGCAGGCGGCCACCTTGGCTGGTCTGGGTCTGACGGGTGTGGCGGATGGCCATGTTGATGCCATCTACAACTGCTTTACCGGCAGCCGGGTCAACGGAAGCGATCACGCCTTCTTTGCCCTTGTCTTTGCCGGCCAGCACGACGACCTTGTCGCCTTTTTTCAACTTAGCAGCCATCTTACAGCACCTCCGGAGCCAGCGACACGATCTTCATCATGCCTTTGCCGCGCAGCTCACGAACAACCGGGCCAAAGATACGGGTACCGACCGGCTCGTTGTTGTTGTTCAGGATAACAGCTGCGTTGCGATCAAAACGGATCGCGGTGCCGTCTTCACGACGTACTTCTTTGGCGGTGCGAACGACGACGGCTTTACGCACGTCACCTTTTTTCACACGACCACGCGGAATGGCTTCCTTGACGGAAACGACGATGATGTCGCCCACCGACGCATAACGACGGTGCGAGCCACCCAGAACCTTGATGCACTGAACACGGCGCGCGCCGCTGTTGTCAGCAACATCCAGGTTTGTCTGCATCTGGATCATTTGGTTTCTCCCGACCTGTGGGGGGGCTTGCAGTTGCCCAAATCCCCAGGGTTTCGCTAATTAAAGCGTTGGGATCGTCTAAGCTAACTTAGGCGATCACTTCCCAACGCTTCGTTTTCGACTTCGGTGCACATTCCTGGATACGGACGGCGTCACCGACGTTGAATTGGTTGTTCTCATCGTGAGCCCGGTACTTTTTGGACTTACGGATGGTCTTTTTCAGAACAGGGTGCGTAAAGCGGCGCTCGACCAGAACAGTAACGGTTTGCTCGTTGGCGTTCGAGGTCACGGTGCCTTGCAGAATACGTTTGGGCATCAATCAGGTCCTTATTCAGCAGCCGCTTGGGCTTTTTCGTTCAGCACAGTGGCAACGCGTGCGACGTCACGACGGACCTGACGCATACGAGCAGTGTTTTCGAGCTGACCGGTGGCCTGTTGAAAGCGCAGGTTAAACGCTTCTTTCTTAAGAGCCGCCAGCTCATCACGGAGCTGATCCGGCGTCTTATCACGCAGTTCATTGGCGTTCATGTCGCCTTTTCCTTTCTACTACACCAGAAGGCCCCGCTATGTGTTTGGGTCACCTTTTATCTGGTGGGTTATCTCTGCACGGACGAATCCCTACAGCCTGCGAATCCGCAGGATGACGCTCTATAGGGGCATATGGGGGTGGGGGCAAGGGAAAGATGGGCCGGCGTTGCTTATTCCATTGCCCAAAGAAGGCACCGCGCCTGAACCGCAGGGGCGAAGCGAAGCGCCCGCCCCGTTGGGGGCGGTTCGGGCGCTGCCAAATCTGTGATTTGGCAATAGTGCTTCGCCACACGCCAAAGCCCAATCGTCACACCCCCTACCCCAATCCGCAGCGCGGGTGTATCACCAAGACATGTCACAGATTGAATCGCTCTTTGTCACGCGGGTCTACCGCGCGGAACTTAACGAATTCGGCCCCGGGGTCGATGCCGATGAACTCGAAGCCTCCTGCTACGGCATTGCCGAAGATGATGAGGCCGGTCAGGACTGGTGTGAGGAAAACGGCTATCCCGGCTACACCTCCTATGCCTCGCTGACGGACCTTGGTTGGCGCTCGCCGATCTTTGCCGATGTCATCAAGGCCTTGGATGAACACGTCATGTCCTTCGCCAAGGATCTGGAGTTTGATCTGGCCGACCGGAAGCTGGTGCTTGAAGACCTCTGGATCAACATCCTGCCCGAGGGCGGCATGCATAGCTCGCATCTGCATCCCCATTCGGTGATTTCCGGCACCACCTACGTGTCGATGCCCGATGGCACATCGTCGCTGAAGCTGGAAGATCCCCGGTCCGGCCGCCTGATGGCCGCCCCGCCGCGCCAGAAAGACGCGCGCCGCGACCTGCAGACCTTTGTCTACATGAAACCCAATGTGGGGGACGTGCTGCTCTGGGAAAGCTGGCTGCGCCATGAGGTGCCGATGAACATGGCCGAAGATGACCGCGTCTCGGTCAGCTTTAACTACAAATGGGAATAACCCCGAAACCAAAAACGGCCCCAACCGGGGCCGTTTATTTTTGAAACCTAGCTGCGTTCGCTGAGTGCCTTCTCGATCCGTTCCAGACGCGCCACCACGTCATCGCGGTATTCATCGGTCGCGGCTGCCGTTTCCTCAGCATGTGCATCCTGCATGGTGCTGACGATCAAACCGACCACCAGGTTCATCACCGCAAACGCCGTGATCAGGATAAAGGGCACAAAGAACAACCAGGCCTGAGGATGCACCTCCATCACCGGGCGCACGATGCCCATAGACCAGCTTTCCAGCGTCATCACCTGAAACAGCGAATAGAGCGAACCACCCAGCGTGCCGAACCATTCGGGGAAGGTTGGGCCGTAAAGCTTTGTCGCGATCACCGCACCGATGTAGAAAATGATGCCCGTCAGCAAGAAGACCGAGGCCATGCCGGGCAGCGCCAGAATAAAGGCCTCCACCACCCGGCGCAGTGACGGCACAACGGAGACCACGCGCAACAGACGCAGGATCCGCAACGCCCGCAGAACCGACAGCCCCGCGCCCGCCGGCGACAGGGAGATGCCGATGATCACCGCATCAAACAGGTTCCAGCCCGAGCGGAAGAACGCCCCACCGCGGGCAAACAGCTTGGCCAGCAGCTCCACCACAAAAATCGCCAGACAGATCTGATCCAGCGCCTTGATCAGCCCCCCAGCCGTGGCCATCACCGCGGGCGAGGTTTCCAGACCCAAGATCACCGCATTGAACAGGATCACTGCAAGGATCGCATTGCCGACCCACGGCCGATCCAGAAACTCAGATACAGTCTTGCGCATTACTCGCCCCTTTGTTCGCTGAGGCGCTGTTTAGTAACACACACCACCAAGGGGCAAGGCATTTCGTTGACAACCCGCGCTTAGAGGTCAAGCTGAACTCATTTAAACGCATTTACTTTTATATTTTGGAGAAAACCTATGCCCGAAACCGATTCAAACTCCAGCTCTAGTACCGATCGTATTTTGGACCGGAGCGTCAAGCTCGCAAAACTCATTAGCGCTATCTTGATTTTTTCATTGGTCCTGAGCCTCATTTACCGCCCATCATTTTGGACCAAACGCATCATTAAGATAGATGAAGCATTCTCAGACACCGAGTATCGATTCGAGTTTGATGCCTTTGGCATTTCCTTCACCCGTGTGCCAGAGGTCGAAGAAGTTAGTAAAGCGGCTCAAGACGCGAACAATGCGCTACTGACAATCCTCGCCTGTTCTAATTTTACGGGGCTAGACAGCCTGAAGGCCGCTCAGATTGAGTTGAACTTCGGGGAAAACGGCGCCTGCCAAAACTCCAATAACTTTGAGGGCGTGCGAAGGCATGCCACGGACCTATTGTCCAATTTGGGCATGCTGTCGGAGCAAGATGAAAATAAAAGTCTCTTCCAAGACACTGCCAGAAACTGGATGGTCGTACTCGCTTCAACGACCTCAGAAAGAGAAGCCTTAAAGCTGCTGGCCGAGGTATCGGAGGGCAAAGGCGCAATAATTACTGTGACGGATAAAGGGCTCTACGTGCCGGCAAAGCTTTACCGCACACAACAACAAGCGCTTGACGCTGCGCCGCAAATCTCAAAAGCGATTTCACGGAATGATCTCTATGTCAGTCAAATCCTGAACTGGTGCGATGAGGTCAAAGACGAAAACGCGAATGCGTCGCCAATCAGAATAACTTGCACACGCGACAGATAAAACAAAACTCCCGCTGCATCGGCAACGGGGGTTTCGCATTTTTCAGAAGCGGTAAGGCTTACCAGTCTTCGCGAACAACAACGCGGGTTTTCACCGGCAGTTTCATCGCGGCCAGACGCAGGGCCTCACGTGCGATGTCTTCGTCGACGCCGTCGATTTCGAACATCACGCGACCCGGCTTAACCTTGGCAACCCAACGGTCAACCGAACCTTTACCTTTACCCATACGAACTTCGATCGGCTTTGCAGTGACCGGTACGTCGGGGAAGATACGGATCCAAACACGGCCTTGACGCTTCATGTGACGGGTCATGGCACGACGGGCTGCTTCGATCTGACGGGCAGTTACACGCTCGGGCGTGGTTGCCTTCAGACCGTAGGTGCCGAAGTTTAGGTCAGAGCCGCCTTTGGCCAGACCTTTGATCCGGCCCTTCTGCATCTTGCGGAATTTAGTACGCTTTGGCTGAAGCATTGTCAGATCTCCTTAACGACGGCCACGACCGCCGCCAGTGCGGGGCGCGGGACCATCCTGGGCTTCTGCAGCGCGACGGTCACGAGCAGCGGGATCGTGCTCCATGATTTCGCCTTTGAAGATCCAGGTTTTGATGCCGATGATACCGTAGGCAGTCATCGCTTCGGCGTGAGCGTAATCGATGTCCGCACGCAGGGTGTGCAGCGGCACGCGGCCCTCACGGTACCATTCGGTACGCGCGATCTCTGCACCGCCCAGACGGCCAGCAACGTTTACACGGATGCCCAGGGCGCCCATGCGCATGGCGTTCTGAACCGAGCGCTTCATGGCGCGGCGGAACGACACACGACGCTCCAGCTGCTGAGCGATCGACTCGGCAACCAGCTGCGCGTCCAGCTCAGGCTTGCGCACTTCAACGATGTTCAGGTGCAGTTCGCTGTCGGTCATGTTCGACAGTTTCTTGCGCAGAACTTCGATGTCAGCACCTTTTTTGCCGATGATCACGCCCGGACGCGCGGTGTGAATGGTCACACGGCACTTCTTGTGGGGGCGCTCGATGATCACACGGGCAACGCCAGCTTGCTTGCACTCGGTGTTGATGAACTCACGGATTTTCAGATCTTCCAGCAGAAGATCACCGTAGTCCTTGGTATCGGCGTACCAGCGGCTGTCCCAGGTGCGGTTGACCTGAAGGCGCATGCCGATCGGATTGACTTTCTGACCCATTAGGCTTGCTCCTCAACTTGACGCACCGTGATGGTGAGTTCCGAGAACGGCTTGACGATCTTGCCGAAACGGCCACGTGCACGAGGACGACCGCGCTTCATGGTCAGATTCTTACCAACGTAAGCTTCTGCCACGATCAGCTCATCCACATCCAGGTTGTGGTTGTTTTCGGCGTTCGCAATTGCGGACTGAAGGCATTTCTTCACGTCCTGCGCGATCCGCTTTTTCGAGAAGGTCAGGTCGGTCAGAGCCTTTTCAACCTTCTTGCCGCGGATCATTGCGGCGACCAGATTCAGTTTCTGCGGCGAGGTACGGAGCATACGGGCCTTGGCCATTGCTTCGTTATCTGCCACGCGGCGGGGATTTTTTGCCTTGCCCATGACTTACTTCCGCTTCGCTTTTTTGTCAGCCGCGTGACCGTAATAGGTCCGAGTCGGCGAATATTCACCGAACTTCTGACCAATCATGTCTTCGGTGACGTTGACGGTGATGTGCTTCTGGCCGTTGTAAACGCCAAACGTCAGACCCACGAACTGGGGCAGGATCGTCGAGCGACGCGACCAGATTTTGATAACTTCGTTACGACCCGACTCACGCGATGCTTCGGCTTTCTTAAGCACATAAGCATCCACGAAGGGGCCTTTCCATACAGAACGTGCCATGTCTTAACGGCCCTTCTTCTTGGCGTGACGCGAGCGGATGATAAGCTTCTGCGACGCCTTGTTGGTGTTGCGGGTACGCTTGCCTTTGGTCGGCTTACCCCAAGGGGTAACCGGGTGACGACCACCCGAGGTACGGCCTTCACCACCACCGTGGGGGTGGTCGATCGGGTTCATAACCACACCACGAACCGACGGACGGATGCCTTTGTGGCGCATACGGCCGGCTTTACCGAAGTTCTGGTTCGAGTTGTCGGGGTTGGAGACGGCGCCAACGGTGGCCAGGCATTCCTGACGAACCAGACGCAGTTCACCCGAGCTCAGACGGATCTGAGCGTAACCGCCGTCACGGCCAACAAACTGAGCGTAGGTACCGGCTGCACGGGCGATCTGGCCGCCTTTGCCCGGTTTCAGTTCGATGTTGTGAACGATGGTACCGATGGGCATACCCGAGAAGGGCATGGTGTTACCGGGTTTGATGTCGGCTTTTGCCGAAGCAATCACCTGATCACCAACCGCCAGACGCTGCGGAGCCAGGATATAGGCCTGCTCGCCGTCTTCGTACTTAATCAGCGCGATGAACGCGGTACGGTTGGGGTCATATTCGATGCGCTCTACGGTAGCAGCGACGTCGAATTTGTTACGCTTGAAGTCCACGATACGGTAGAGGCGTTTTGCCCCGCCGCCTTTGCGACGCATCGTGATCCGCCCGGTGTTGTTCCGGCCGCCGTTCTTCGTCAGACCCTGGGTGAGGGCTTTGACGGGGCGTCCTTTCCACAGCTCCGAACGGTCGATCAGTACCAGCCCACGCTGGCCTGGCGTAGTCGGCTTATACGACTTAAGTGCCATGCTTCTGTCTTCCGTTTTGTGAGGCAGGCGATTGCCTACCCTTAGGTTATAGCCCCCCGTCCGATTGTTCCCTGCTGGAAACGCCCTACTAGGGTGGCCGATCATAGGGCCCCGAAGGTCCCAAAGTTCCAAATATCATGGGCCCCGGAACGAATCCGAGGCCTCAAGATGCGCGGGAGGTATCAGAGATGCGGAGGGGAGTCTATAGGGGCGACGCAAGTCTAGCCCTCAATCGTTACTATTTCTTATGGCGCGAAATGACAGCAGCCAACATCATCAGTATCGCTAGGGAGAAACCCAATACCGCCAGCACCGAAAGAGGCGCTGTATGGACCACTAGTCAACCACCTACGAATTTTCGAAGATTTCAAGACTACGGTCCTGCTCATTTTGCAGAGGAAACAATCTCCAAATCTGAAGCCATCAAGTTCAACAAGCAAATAGTAGAGCCATCAGCATTCATAAACTCAACAACAATTACATCACCACCTTCTACAGGCACATCAACCACAACACCAATTGAGCCAATACCAACTGACGCATGATTTGAAACGGTTCTAACAGTATCATAGAGCTCTATAGTGTGCTCTTTCATCTCATTTAGTCCGGGTTGTTGATGCGATCAGGCGAACAACACTCATCCCGGCATCATTCTGAAAAACGAAAGGAACGTCCATAGCCCTGCCGTTTGCGCCAGTTATGCGAATGACTTGGTTATAGCGTGCCAACTGGCCCTTATTGCGCGACATAGCCCTCACCACCTGCCCCAAGTGTCCCATTGATTCGATATCCCCCCCGAACGCACCCGAGCCTCACGTTGGGCGCGATGAGACAGGGCTAGGGGTGAGTCAAAAAGGGGGCCCCAAGTTCGCACCCGTCTTCCGCTAAGACATTTCGACATCAGGCCAAGCTCGAGCCAAATCGAGCGCAACTGCTAACTTAATTTGTGAACTGCGAGACAGGCCATGCACGTAGTTTTTCAGCTTGATATAGGCAAAATCCAGTTCGTCCGAATGACCAAAGCTGTGAGGCACCTCTACTTTCAGAACCGCTTCATCATCGATGAGTATCTCATAGACATCCTCGCCTTGCTCCGGCACCCAGTGCAACAAGCTAACGGTTTTCAATTTTGGAAACTTGGCTTTGATCCTTGCGAAAAGCGCTCTACCGCGCCGGTCCTCGAAGAAAAAACGCTGACCCGCCTTCAAATCACGTCGATAGTCCTCTTCTGTAATACTTCCAATTAACTTCATGACTCCCCATCTACTTAGTCAGCCTGAGCGACGTTGAAATCAGGCCTTCAAACGCGCGAACATCTCTCGTCACGGGCTTCTGAAAGACCGCCAGTGCCGAAGCAGTCAACAATTTGCGCGCCAACCAGCTCTTCTCGAGCCACATTATCCTCAACAGCTGGCCCAATGGCCCGAAGGCTGGAGAGCATAAAACATGTTGATCGCAACCTAGTTCCCCCCACCGGGCGCAATCAAGAGCGGCGCAGGGCCAAACACCAACGCCGCCCCAATGGGACGGCGCTTGCATGTTACACTGATCGTTTACGGGATCACACGTCGTAGACCGGGTGTTTCATCTGCGGGCCGTCACGGACTGGCAGTTCGCCCCCTGCGCTACAGGCGGACAGGGCCATGGACCCGGCGATCAATGCGGCGGCGGCTACAATCTTCATCATCATCACTACTCCTGTTACTCGTTACCCAGTTTAAAACGGCAGGAATGAAGAAAAGGTATAGCGCCTTTGCCACGCCTCACAGGCTGCGCACCTTATCGGCTGCCGCTGTCAGGCCGGCTGAGATCAGATCGGCCAGAGGCGAGGCGCGCATCGCCTCCAGCCCTGCCGCTGTGGTGCCTGCATACTCCACCATGCCCTGCACATGCTCTGCCGCTGTTGGCCCCTCGGCCAGCATCTGACCGCTGGCCAGGAACAGCTGGCGGATCGCCTTGTCTGCCACCTCAGCCGGGATGCCCTGCGCAGTGGCGTGGTTGATCATTGCCTCGGCAAAGTAAGCGACAAACCCGGGCACCGGGCCGGTCATCGCGGTGAAATGATCCAGTAGCGGCTCCTCCGCGATCTCATCCGTTGCGCCGCAGGCCTCAAACAGCCGGGTCACATACTGACGGTCCAGCGCGTCGACAGCATCAGAGGCCACCCAGGGTGAGTAAGCCAGCCCCTGCCCCGCCGCCGGGCTGGACATGGCCCGCACAACGCGTACTGCCCCGGTCTGCGCCTGCAGGGCAGCCAGATCCACCCCCGCCATGACCGAGATGACCAGCTTGCCCGACAGATCCAAGCTCATATCGGCAAACACGGCTGGTGGCAGGCAAAGCAGCACCATATCCGCGGCCGCAACCAGCTCGGCGTTCGATTGCGTTACACGCACCCCGTCGGCCCCGTCCGGCGCCACACCGCTGCGATTGGAAATCGTGACCTGCCAGCCACCCTGCGCCAGCACAGCCCGCAGCATTGCCGCGCCCAACATGCCGGATCCGCCGATAATACCAAGATGGGGGAGAGGGGTGGGCATCTAAGCCTCCTTCGAAAATTGCCGCGCCATCTGAGGCGCCTGCGCCTCTGAAGTCAACGCAAGGCGAGAGCCAACACCAACACCCAGGCAACGAAAAAGGCCCCCGCTTGCGCGAGGGCCTTCTTTAGCTTTCAAAACCGTTCGACTTACAGACCGGAGGTCACGTCGATGGTGTTGCCCTCTTCCAGGGTAACGTAAGCCTTTTTAACGTCTTTCCGCTTGCCCAGCTGGCCGCGGAAGCGCTTGGCTTTACCTTTGGTGATGGTGGTGTTGACGGCTTTGACCTTCACACCAAAGACAGCTTCAACAGCTTCTTTGATCTGGGGTTTGTTGCTGTCGATTGCCACTTCAAACACAACCGCACCGTTTTCCGACGCCATGGTCGCTTTTTCGGTGATGATCGGCTTGCGGATCACATCATAGAGTGCAGCTTTGGTCATTTCAGGCGAGCCTCCAGAGCTTCGACACCTGCTTTGGTGATCACCAGGGTGTCACGCTTCAGGATGTCATAAACGTTGGCGCCCATCGTCGGCAGGATGTCCAGACCGTCGATGTTGCGTGCCGCTACTGCGAAGGCTTCGTTGACAGCTGCGCCGTCAATGATCAGTGCGCGCTTCCAGCCCAGATCTTTGACCTGTTTTGCCAGAGCAGCAGTTTTGCCTTCGGACTCGGCGGATTCGATCACAACCAGCTCACCTGCTTTGGCTTTCGCCGAGAGAGCGTGCTTCAGACCAAGTTTACGGAACTTCTTGGTCAGGTCGTGGCCGTGGCTACGCGGGGTCGGGCCCTTGTAGATACCACCTTTGCGGAAGATCGGCGCGTTGCGATCGCCGTGACGTGCACCACCGGTGCCCTTCTGGCGATAGATCTTCTTGGTCGAGTAGCTGGTTTCCGAGCGGGTCTTTACCTTGTGGGTACCGGCCTGCGCGTTGTTGCGCTGCCAGCGAACCACACGGTGCAGGATGTCCGCACGCGGCTCCAGACCGAACAGGTCTTCGGACAGTTCTACGGAACCGGCCTTGCCACCGTCGAGTTTGATCACATCAAGTTTCATGCTTCACCCCCTTCGGCAGGTGCTTCTTCCGCCGGAGCTTCAGCAGCTGCGGTTTTCAGAGCCGCCGGGAACGGTACGTTTTCAGGCAGAGCCTTTTTCACGGCGTCCTTAACGGTGACCCAGCCACCTTTGGAACCGGGAACGGCACCTTTAACCATGATCAGGCCACGGTCGGCGTCAGTTTTGACGACTTCCAGGTTCTGAGTGGTCACACGAACGGCACCCATGTGGCCGGCCATTTTCTTGCCTTTGAAAACCTTACCGGGATCCTGACACTGACCAGTCGAACCGTGCGAACGGTGCGAGATCGATACACCGTGCGATGCACGCAGACCGCCGAAGTTGTGACGCTTCATAGCACCGGCAAAACCTTTACCGATCGAAGTGCCTGCAACATCCACTTTCTGACCTTCAACGTAGTGCTCAGCCGAGATTTCGGCGCCCACTTCGATCAGGTTTTCTGCGGAAACGCGGAATTCAGCCAGTTTACGCTTGGGCGCAACATTGGCCTTGGCGAAGTGACCGCGCATGGCCTGGCTGGTGCGTTTGGCTTTTGCCGAACCGGCGCCCAGCTGAACGGCGGTGTAACCGTCACGTTCGTCGGTACGCTGGTCAACGACTTGCAGGTTTTCCAGTTGAAGAACGGTCACAGGGATCTGCTTGCCGTCTTCCATGAACAGGCGGGTCATGCCCACCTTCTTAGCGATAACACCAGAGCGCATTACAATACCCTCCGATTACGCTTGCAGCTTGATCTCGACGTCCACACCAGCGGCGAGGTCGAGCTTCATCAGCGCGTCAACGGTCTGGGGGGTCGGATCAACGATGTCGAGCATACGCTTGTGCGTACGGATCTCGAACTGGTCGCGGGATTTCTTGTCGATGTGAGGGCCACGCAGAACGGTGAACTTCTCAATCTTGTTCGGCAGCGGGATCGGGCCACGAACCTGAGCGCCGGTGCGCTTGGCAGTGTTTACGATTTCCTGGGTGCTGGCATCCAGCACGCGGTAATCAAATGCCTTCAGCCGAATGCGAATGTTTTGACTTTGCATTTCGTCAGCCTTTTTTTAGGCGTTGGAGTTGAGAGGAGGGTCAGCGACCATCGCAGATCCTCATCGAACCCAAAAGGCGGGAATCACCCCGCCTCCATCTGCATACACAGACCCGCGCGTCCTACAGCGGGAATGCCTGTCTGGCAAGGGGTTTTGAACGGTTCGACCGGAAATGTGTCACTGTCGGTTACTTACTCTGCCCAGACGCCCCGCGTTCGGGCCGCGCCCGACCGTCCCGGAGGGCGGGCGCGACTATGTCGCCCCCGGTGCTATCGCACCCTGCGGCCTCAAAATCTCCCCCGGAGCTTTTGCAAGACGGCATACGGCCCACGGTCGGACACAACCCGCGAGGGCATCTCATTGACACGCAAAAAGGGCGCCCCGAGGGGCGCCCTTTTCGTAGATCAAATCGTCGAGTGATTACTCGATGATTTTGGAAACAACACCGGAACCAACGGTGCGGCCGCCTTCACGGATGGCGAAGCGCAGGCCTTCTTCCATCGCGATCGGGGCGATCAGCTCAGCCGACAGTTTCAGGTTGTCGCCAGGCATAACCATCTCGGTGCCCTCGGGCAGGATGCAGGTACCGGTCACGTCGGTGGTCCGGAAGTAGAACTGCGGACGGTAGTTCGCGAAGAACGGGGTGTGACGGCCGCCTTCTTCCTTGGTCAGGATGTAGACCTCGGCTTCGAACTTGGTGTGCGGGTTAACCGAACCCGGGGCACACAGAACCTGACCACGCTCAACCGAGTCACGGTCAACGCCACGCAGCAGGGCGCCGATGTTGTCGCCAGCTTCACCGCGGTCCAGCAGCTTGCGGAACATTTCAACACCGGTACAGGTGGTTTTGGTGGTGTCTTTGATGCCAACGATTTCGATCTCGTCGCCAACATTGATC